>Ga0307515_10006700_pt1 | contig 22939 bp, 12 predicted proteins | sample 17_EM_MG_FD_194513 | JGI IMG/M metagenome (GOLD analysis project Ga0307515, IMG submission 194513) | Populus trichocarpa ectomycorrhiza microbial communities from riparian zone in the Pacific Northwest, United States - 17_EM | ecosystem: Host-associated > Plants > Roots > Unclassified | place... | reverse complement strand
ATGAGCAACTCGCGGCCGTGCGTGAGCTCGAGCCCTTCACAGCCAACAGCTGTGGAGATGAGCGCTTGCTCCATGGCCAGAGCATCCAAGATCTTGAGGCGCGTGCCGCCACCGATGCGCAGCGGCACTACGTAGGCCGCACTCCGGTCGATGACTGGTCGAACATCGTCGACCAAGCCAGTCAGCGTGACGTTCGGATAGCGATCGAACTCGGCTTTGATCGCCGGGCCGGGAATCTTGCCGACCACGGTCAGGGTGACCTGTGGAACGCGTTGCGCGATGAGGGGCAGAACCTCCGCGCAGAAAAATCGAATCGCATCGAGGTTCGGAAACCACTCGAGACTACCCACGTACACCAGCGATCCCGGCACCTTCTCGAGGTGCCGACTCGCGAAGAACTCCGAATCCACACCGTTCGATACTGGTGTGAAGCGCGCACCCGGACAGCGAGCGCGCAGTTGTTCCGCATCCAGATCAGAAACCGTGACGACTTCATCTACGGTCGAACACAATTGAGTTTCGTATCGCGTGAGCTTGTTCAGCTGATAGCGTAAATACAGGCGGTTCGCGAGACTGTCTTCCGTACCCAGACGCCGTTCCAGAATGACGGATTCCACATTGTGCTCAACGAGCACGCGAGGCAGGCCCGTCGCGAGCTTTGCGTATTCCCCGAGATGCAGCATGTCCAAGTGCAAGACATCGATCCGGCGGCTCGCAAGCCAGTCCGCCACCTTGCGCATCATCGAAGGACGGCTGTACTTGGTTGCATGAATCGGAATGCGGGATAGCGCATTGCGCGCTACGTCGCGGAGCAGATCGCCGCGCGACGGGCCGAGATACAGCGGCTCGCCGTAAACTTGCGCACAAAACTCCCGCAAGTGCTCGAGCCCTTCCACTTCCGCTTCATTTTGCAAAAACGTGCAGAGATATACCTCGTGCTTACGTGCGGTTTGCTTCAGCAGGTTGTATGTGCGCAATGCGCGACCTTCGTGCAGCGGATAAGGGCTGCGCGTGGTCAAGACAAGAATCTTCATGGCGCCGTTTGGCCCGGCTCGCTCTTGACTCCGTAGTAGAGATTCACGAGGCGGTTGTAATTGTTCTTGCCGAGGATGCGCGACACCGTGCGCTTCAGGTCCGCGCGGCGCTGCATGCTCTTCATGAGCGTCGGGTCTTGTCTTGCAATGCGTGCAAGCTGTTCCGGCGTCGTGCCGCTCGTCATCGCAACCCGGCGCAGTAAGAACGGGCTGGTGTCTCGATCGTTGAGGCCGATGCGCGACGAGCAGCCGCTGTCATATCCGGCATTGCGAATCGCCTCGTCGTAGAAATTGTTGCTGTCGCCATATGGCAAAGCGAAGTGACTCACGGTCGTCCCCAGCCCGTCTTGGAGAATACGCTTGGACTCTGCAAGCTCGCTCAGCGTGTGCGGGCGGTCGAGGGTCGATAGCAGTGGATGCGAAACCGAGTGCGACTCGATGTCCATGCCGTGCTGCTGTAACTCGCGAAGCTGTTCCCAGCTCATCATGTGCCGAGCGCCGATGAGATTGGTGACGATGAAGAACGTTGCGGTGAATCCATGCTTGGCGAGCAGCGGCAAAGCATATTTAACGTTGCCCACGTAGCCGTCGTCGAAGGTAATGACCACTGGATTTTCCGGCAGCGAGGCTTCCCCTCGTTGCCACGCGCGCAGCGAGCCTAACGAGATCGAGCTCGCGTGCGTTGCCGCCAAAGCAGCTAAATGCTGCTCGAACAGCTCATGTGTCACGATGTAGTTGCGTTGTGTGACGCTCGAAAGCTCATCGATTTGGCTTGCGTCGGCGACCTCGTGGTACATCAGCACGGGCACCGAATTCCGCTGGGACGCCATCGTCAATCCTCGTTCTTATGGTCAAGCGGGGCCGACACTCTAGCCGCGCGCGCGCCGTTCTGCTGTGACGCTCGTGACTTTGGCGACACTAAATGGCGCAGCTTGTGGCAACTCTGTCTGTTCTCGGCGACGCACAAGTCTGTACGAAATCATAGGCTTAGTCCCGACAGGCCCAAGACTGTCTGCGTGTACCGACTCAATGAGCGACCTAAGGCCCGTAAAAATAGACATCAGACTAAATAATTGCGGGGCTGCGCACTCGTAGTTTCTTTTTGTCGTCAATAAAGCCTGCCTCATCAAGGGTATACGAGCTGTACGTGTATCTTGGCATGTCAATTGCTCAGCTTGGTCCCCTCAGCGGATAATGCACCAGTTTTGGGAGTTGAGCTTAATGTTGCCGATCAAGGTCTCTCGGATCACTCGAACGATCGCCCTCACTGCATTCAGCAGTGCCGCGCTCTATGGTTGCGGCGGCGGTGGATCGGACGGTGCTCCGGCGCCTTCACCGGCTGCCGGCTCGCTGAGCCTCAGCGCAGGCACGTACAGCGTCAATGAAGGCGGAGGCTCGCTCACCGTCACCGTCTCGCGTTCATCTGGCTCCGATGGATCAGTCAGCGTTGCGCTAACGACAACCGCGGGCTCCGCAACGGCCGGCTCGGATTACACAGCGACATCGTCAACGCTCACCTGGGCGAGCGGCGATTCGGCTAACAAGGCCATTAACATCCCGATCATGAACGACTCGAGCGCCGAGTCGGATGAGACATTCACGGTCGCCATCTCCTCGCCGACCGGCGGTGCAACGATGGGCTCCACAACGACCGCCACGGCAACCATCGCGGACAACGATTCGCCGCCCGGCGGCAACGACCCGCCGCCCGTGACTCAGAATCTCGGGTACTACACGGACCTTTCCAGCGCGCCGGTGACCGCGAAGGTCACGGCTTACGGCATAGGATTCGGCGGCTCGGGCAACGTCACGCTCGGCGGCACAGCACAGACCGTCGTCAGCTACTCGGATACGAAGGTCGTCTTCACGGTTTCTGGCAGCGGCGGCGCGCTGGTCGTCGGCGGCAAGGCCATCGGCAATCTGCCCGTTCACACGGGTCGAGTGCGCGAAGCCACGACATCGACGCTGAAAAGCACTTGGGAAACGGTGATGCCGGGAGACGTGATCTACGTTCGCGACGGCAACTACACGGGGATTTACGGCGAAGCGACTTGGACAGCCGATGCTCAGCTCGATACGTTCCGACAAGGCTCCGCCGCTCAGCCGATCGCTTTGGTAGCCATGCCAGGCGAGACCGTCACGTTCAACAAGCCCTCTGGACATGCGAACTTTGTGTTCGGCGATGGCCGCGGCAGCAAGGCGCGATATATCACCATCGCCGGCTTCAACATCATCGGTGATGGAGACTGCGTCACCGCCGGCGGCGACACGAGCAACGACACGCATCCTGAATCCGGAGGCGAATACATCCGCGTCGTCGCGAACCGCATTGAGATCACGGACGCCACAGGCAACACGATGACGGGGCTGCTCTCCGTCCAAGGCGACGGCTGGCAGATTCTCGGCAACACGTTCGTCGACCCGGCGAACCGCGTCATCATCAACAACAACCACGCCATCTACATTCAGAATGGTGCGGACAACGTGGAAGTGGCCTACAACCGGCTTGTCAATCTGCACATGGGCCACGTCATCCAAGTGCATCAAGACGGCAGCCCGATGGACTATCAGAACGTGGCCATCCACGACAATCTGATCGAGAGCACCACGGATAACACAGACATGCGCGGTATCAACGTGGGCAACGTGGCGGACTCATCAACGTTCACCATCGACCGCAACACGCTGCGCAATGTGGGGCAAGACTTTTCCGGAATCGCCGTGTATCACGGCGTCGTGCTGATTCGGGACAACCTGTTCTACTCGGTGCGCGCGCCGAACATCGACGTGTCGGCGCAAGGTGGCGGCACACGAAGGGTCACCGCTTCCGGCAACCGCTTTGAGACCGTGGGTGGCCACGGCGCCGTGGAAGTGGACAACGGCGCCTCGTTCAACGAGGTCACGCTGAGCGGCAATCGCTACTGCGGTATCGCGGTGCCTTCGATAGAGACAAACGCCCTGCCCTGCACCTGACGACAACGATGAGCGCCTGAGGGTTCGCCCCCAGGCGCTTGCAACCACTAAAGCGCCGCCGCGCCCGGCGATCGAGACGACGCCCGTTTCAATTTCGCGAGCCGGGCGCGCAGCTCCGGCGAGATAAACGTTCCGATATACCTCAGCCAATAGTGGTAATCGAAGGGCTGATAGCGCAATGCCTCGGCCAGCTTCTTGCGGGCCTGAGGCATGTCCCGATCCCACCAATAGTCCATGCCGTAATTGAAGAGCGCAACGCCGATCGCCCTGTGCGCCACCCTTTGATCTTCCAGCAATGCGGCGTAGCGCTTGATGATCTGGGTTCGCGACGCTTTCATCTTTAACTTGCTGCTGGAAAGCTGCGACGGCGAGCTGCGATAGCGCACCAGAACCTGATTCACGTAGTCCACTTCGCATAGGCGGGTCACGCGCAACCAAAGATCGAGATCTTCGGAGTGCGTGATCTCCGGGGCAAACAATCCCGCCGACCTCAGCACTGCGCGCCTCATCATGACGGATGAGGTGATGATGAAGTTCTGCTGGATGATCTCGGCGAACACTTTGCCACGACGCAAATGCGGGCCAGCCATACTCGGAATGAGCACTTTGCCTTCGTCGCTGAAGCTGAGCGCGTCGGTGCACACTAACCCAATCTCGGGACGCGTGAAGCGATCCAGCTGCAAACGCAGCTTCTCCGGCTCCCAAAGATCGTCGTGGTCGCAAAATGCCACGTATTCGCCGCGAGCCGCGTCGATGCCCGTGTTGCGAGCTCGGCTGACACCTTCATTCACCGGTTTGTCGATGAGCCGGATTCGCTCTCCAAAGCGCTTGACCAACTCCACAGTCCGGTCTGTGGAGCAATCGTTAACGACAACGACCTCTATCGGCAAATCCTCGCGAGCATTGGCGAGCACCGATTCAATCGTTTGGGTGATGTAGCGCTCCGAGTTGAAGCAAGTCACTACGACCGAGATGAGCGGAGTTTTTTCGTCGATCAACGTTTGGTTCAATCCATCAACACGGGTGGCGCGTGAAGATAGGACGCAACGCGACGCTTCGCAACGATATCGGCATAAACGCGCTCCGCTTGCTCCGTTGATATCTTAAGCACGGCCGCAAGCTCCGAAGCGGGACGCTCATGGATGAAAGCCCACAGTGCGACATCCATGTCTTTGTAAGGCAGAGCAAAGTAGAACTCGTCCTGGCCTTGCTCGAGCGTGTAAGTGTCTGTCGTGGGCACGGCATTGCAGATGTCGGGCGGTAAACCAAAGGCGCGCGCCAGTGCATAAACCTGAGTTTTGTAAAGATGGGCAATGGGCTTCACATCCGCCGAACCGTCGCCGTTTTTGACAAAGAAGCCTTGGTCATACTCCAACAGGTTCGGAGTGCCGACGACCGCGTAGTTCAACCGATCGGCATGGAAATATTCCATCGTCTTGCGAATCCGCTGTTTGAAGTTGGTGGCCGCGACAATTTGCAGATACTCCGCTATGGGTAAGCGCAGCTCGTGCATCTTTCCATCAGGGCTCTTGGCCACAAGCACGAAATGATTGATCTGCCCTTCGAGGCCGCCTCGCAGCACGATCTTCATGCCCCAGGTCTCGTTATAAGCCGGCAGAACGCGGCGAATGGCGTCATCCCGACGCTTGTAGCAGCCGAGCGCCTCAAGCGTCGGGCCGATGTTCTCCGTGATGGATTGAACACCGTGATGCTTAGTGAGAATGCCGGCACGGCGCGCGCTATCCGATGAGGAGTCGTTCTCAGGCAGCACCAAGGCGACCACACGATCGGCTCCGAGCGCCTTCACAGCGAGGCTCAGACACACCGAGCTGTCGATTCCACCCGACGTTGCAACCACTAGGCCGCGTTTGCGAAGCACGCGGCCGGTAGCATGGCGAATCTTCTCGCCAATGCGCTCAATTTCCGCGGCCTCATTGATCTCGAGCACTTCCCGGCTCAAAGGTTGATTCGTTGCAGCCATCTTATTTTCATCCCGTAGCCAGAACGTGGCGTTGAAGCTTTCCCGTGCTGGTTCTGGGCAGCCTGGGAGCGAAGTCGACAAACTTTGGAATCTTGTAACTCGCGAGCCGCGAGCGGCAATGCGCTTTGATCTGCATCTCGGACACTTCGCAGCCGCTCTTGATCACGACGACCGCGCGAATGACTTGGCCGAGAATCTCATCGTCTACACCCACGACACCGACCTCTTCTACCGCATCGAGCTCCGCGATGGCGGCCTCGATGTCCTGAGGTTGCACTCGGTGTGCGCCGGTCTTGATGATGTCCGAGCGGCGTCCGGCGATAAAAAGAAAGCCGTCTTCGTCTAGATAGCCCGTATCGCCCGTGTGCAGCCAGCCGCCGACGATCACTGTGCGAGTGAGCTCCGCATCGTTCCAATAGCCGAGCATCACGCTCGCGCCTTGAATCCAAACAGCGCCGGTCTCACGTACGGCGGCGCGTGAGCCATCTTCACGACGAATTTCCAAGCTCACTCCGTCAAGCGGTACACCGACCGCGCCGCGCTTCGCATCGAGCTGTGCCGGTGGCAGATAGGTGATGCGAGCGGTGGCTTCGGTCTGGCCGTACATCACGAAGAATTGCACGCTCGGCACAGCGGCGCGAAATCGATCCAGCACGGCCACGGGCAAAGGGCCGCCGGCCTGCGTCACATAGCGTAATGAGCTGAGATCGAAATCTTTGAGTCGCGTGCGCGCCGTGAGCAATGCGAACGTCGAGGGCACACCGGCGAAACCCGTTGCTCGCTCGCGCACGATGGTCTCTAGCACCTTGTGCGGATAAACGAGATTCGGCTCGAGCACGATGCATGCACCGCGCACGAGATGCGTGTGCAGCACCGAGTTGCCGTATGAATAGTAGAAAGGCAGCACGTTAACGATACGATCTGCAGGCTGCAGTTCCAGATACGCGAGAATCGATGCGACGTTGGCTGCGAGGTTGCCGTGACTCAGTGTCACGCCCTTCGGGCTCCCAGAAGTACCGGACGTATAGAGAATCAACGCCGGGTCGTCGCGCGACACATCGGTTGCAAAGCTCGATTCTTGCGAGCTCACTTCGCGTGCTTGCAAGCCCTGCCAACTCGCCTCACCGACAACCACTGCTTGCAGCTCCCCCGCCGCGACCAGGGGCGCGACCGCGGGCCAATGCTGCTTCGACACGAACGCGAAGCGTGCGCCGCAATGTCGTAACCAGCCGGTGAGGTCTTCGGTTCGGGCGGCGGCTTGCAAAGCCACGGCCACCCCGCCAGTGGCGAAGGCCCCATACATCGCCGCAATATATTCGGGACCGTTGTCGAGAATCAGCGCAACGCGCTCACCTTTGCGAAGGCTCGCGGCGGAAAGAAAGCTCGCGGTCTGCCGGATGAGCTGCCAAAGCTGCCCATAACTCACGCGCACCGAACCGCTCACGAGCGCAATGGCGTCGCGATTGCGGCCTACGACATCCGCGAGATCCTCGAGCAACATTCGTGAGACTCGACGCGCGCGTCAGGCGGCGGTTGCGGTTTTCTCAGTAACGAACGCGACGACATTGTTTACTGAATCAAGATTCTCGGGAATCATCTCATCGTCGTGCACGTCGATTCCGAACTCATCGTGCAGAAACATGATCAGCTCGAGTATTCCTGTGGAATCCATAACGCCGTTCTGCATGAACGACGCTTCGCTTGCGAGCGCCGACGCCTCGGTCGTGAAAAGATAATTTTTCAATACGAACTCGCGGATTTTGTTTTCGATCGACATGAGACCACCCACCAATTCTTGAGTTACTAAGAGCCCCGGCCGTGCGCGGCCACTGTGCTGATTGTTTCATGTACCCGGTTGTTCCGTGGCGCAACCGGCTGACGACTCGCGACGAAGCTTTCATGAAGCAGCATCGTCGACAGCACCCCGACGAAGGCCATGTTATCGCCAAAGCCGATCGCCTTGCCCGCGGCGCATTTGTCCGTTAGCGCGCGAACCGCCCCAGGGTCGAAATAACCCGCTGCGCGAATATTCGCCTCGCTCAGCAAGTCGCCGACGTATTCCACCGCGACCCCATTCTTGAAGAAGCTCGCACTGTCCGGCGCGCGATAAGGCTGCTTCGATCGCTTACGCACGCCTTCGGCCACGAGGCCCTGCGCTGTTCGCTTGAGCAGATATTTCTCGTTGAGCCCACGGATCTTGAGATTCGTCGGCAAGGTGTTCGCGAGCTCGATGACGCGATGATCCAAGAACGGAAAACGCGCCTCGATGGAGCTGGCCATCGCCATACGATCGCCCTGAGACGAAAGCAGGTAGCCGCTCAGCAAAGTGTGCGCTTCGACGTATTGATCGCGTCCCAGGGCGGGCCAACGCTCGGAGCCTTTCGGCATCATCCGCTCGCAAGCCCGCAGCGGATCCCAAGCGCCGAGCTGATGGCGCAAGTCTGGCGTAAAGAACTGCCACGTGCGTTGCGTGGTCGTCCATCGCGGTCGATGCGCAAACCACGGGCGCTGCGCATGCTCGAGACCTTCGCCGAAGAACTTGCGCGTGAACCCGCGCTGAGCGGCAGGCGAATGGCGTAGATACGGGTACAAACGATCGAGCACCATCGGCCGAAACTTGGATTGGGGAAAGCGGGCCCAGAAGCGGCGCACTTTCGCCTCTTTGAAAATATCGTAGCCGCCGAACACCTCGTCCGCGCCCTCGCCCGTCAAGACGACTTTGTAGCCGCTTTCTCTCACGAGCTGTGAAAGCAACATGAGAGGCGTCGGCGCGGTGCGGAGCACAGGAGTTTCCGCATGCCACACCACTCGTGGAAAAGCGTGCGCGATATCCGCGGCGCGACACATGATGGAGGAGTGCTCGGTGCCAAGATGCTTCACCATCTCTTGCTGATGCGCGCTCTCATCGAACTCCGGATCTTCGAACGTCACGGAGAAAGTGCGCAGCGGTGTGTCGGTGTAATTCTTGATGAGGCCGGCGATGGTCGATGAATCCAGCCCACCGCTGAGATACGCGCCGACCGGCACATCGGAGCGAAGCTGCAAGCGCACACTATCGATGAGCAACGCACGAAGCTCTTCGATGTGCTCCTCGACTGAACGTACCGAGCGAATAGGCGCATCGGGAAAACACCAATCCCAATAGCATTGCAGGCGCTCGCCGCGCGCGTCGATGCTCAACGTATGTCCGGGAGGCAGCGACTGAATGCCCTCGAACACTGTGGACGGTGGCTGCGCAGACCAATAGCTGAAAACCTGCGCAAGGCCGAGCGGATCGAGCTTGCGAGGCGTTTGGGCCAGCGCGAACAGCGCTTTGACCTCGGATGCGAACACCAGCCGGCCGCCGACTCGCGTGTAAAACAGAGGCCGAATGCCCACACGATCTCGCGTGAGCACGAGTTTGCGGGCTTTGCTATCCCACAGCGCGATAGCGAATTGACCGTTCAGATAATCCACGAAGCGCTCGCCGTGCTCCTCATACAGATGCACGATCACTTCGGTATCGGACTGGGTATAGAAGCAGTGGCCGCGAGCTTCAAGGTCGCGGCGCAGCTCGATGTAATTGAAGATCTCGCCGTTAAAGACGACCCAGACCGTGCGGTCTTCATTGTGGATCGGCTGATCGCCGGTGCTGAGATCGATGATGCTCAGCCGGGCGTGCGCAAGCCCGCATTCGGGATCGACGAAGTATCCATAACCGTCGGGGCCCCGATGATGCAAAGACTCGATCATGGCCGAAAGCTCGGCCCGTTCGACGGGGCGCGAGACTCCGAGCCCCAAAATGCCTGCCAGACCACACATGCTGAACCTCGCGCCGCGCAGCTTAGGACGGGTGTTCCCGATTCGACGTGACCGGTTTCTCACCCAATTCGCGCACCCTGACGCGCACTACGAGGAATTTTCTACAGATCCCGAGCGATCGCCAAGCAATCGAGATAGGCCGTGGGCACGGAGCGCGTGCGAGAGCATAACTCAGGATGAAGGAATAATGACCGCCTGCGGGGCGAATATCGGCCTTTCAGGCGGTGGCGCATGTGCCTAAGTCTAGTGCGCCTGGGGCGGGGAATACCAACTGGGTAGTAGTAGAGCCGCGGATGCGCGTCACATCGTCGTGACGCGCACCCGCGGGTTGCAGGTCTAGATCAGGTCAAGAGCATGGGATCAATTGCAAGACAGCGGGTTCGTGTCCTTCGAGGTTGCCGCCACTCCGCAATAGTGGTTTCCGGACATCGTGATCTCGTTGTACGAAGCACCATTCTCCACTTGGACCGCCGCGTAGCCGCCTGTCGGCTCGAAGCGGTTGCCCGAAGCGGTGACCTTGCGAGTACCACCACCCTGCGCGTTGAGGTCGATATTCGGCGCGAGCACCGAATAGAAGTTGTTGTCCTTCACCGTTGACGTGCCGTGGTAAAGCGCGATACCCGCGAAGTCCTGTCCCAGATTGCGCAGCGTGTTGCGCTCGATCGTGAAGGTAGAACTGTCGGCAACGTTGCCCACATTGATACCGCGCATGTCCGTGTTACGCGTTCCCTGCAAGAGGTTGTCGTGGATCCAGATGCGCTCATAGAGCTTCGGCGTGCCGTCCTGATGCACTTGGATCACGTGACCCATGTGTAAGCCGACAAACTTGTTGTACGCCACTTCAACATCGTCCGCGCCGTTCTGAATATAGAGCGCGTGGTTGTTGTTGATGATGACGCGACCGGACGGGTCGGCGAACGTGTTGCCGAGCACTTTCCACTTGTCACCTTGGATCGCCATGATGCCGGTCATCGTGTTACCCGTGGCGTCCGTGATCTCGAGACGGTTCGCGACGATGCGGATGTTGTCCCCACCCGTCTCATCCGGACCACCATAGCCATCGGACGTGTCGCCGCCAGCGGAAATGGTGTCCGCTCGACCGATGATGTTGAGGCCGGCGATCGTGATGAACTTCGCCTTGGCGCCACGACCATCGGCGAGTACGAAGTTCGCATGACCCGCACCGCTGCGGAACGTCACGGCCTCGCCAGGATACGCAACCAATGCGATCGGCTGAGTCGCCGTGCCTTGCTTGAACGTATCGAGCTGCGCATCGGCCGTCCAAGTGGCCTCACCGTAGTTGCCCGTATAAGTGCCAGCGCGGACATAGATCACGTCGCCCGGTTGCACCGTATCCCAGACAGACTGGAGCGTTGACGTATTCGCTTCTCGAACGCGGCCTGTATGGACCGGCATCGTGCCAACCGAACGGCTGCCCACTACTAACGAGCCGCCGCCACCGGAAACGGTGAAGACGACTTTCGTGTCCGAGTAGCTCACAACCGATTGGTTGGTACCGCCCAGAGTCACGCTGCCGCTGCTTCCGAAGCCAGAGCCGTAAGCCGTAACTTTCGCGCCAACTGGAGCGCTGGAGAGGTCGGTGTAGTAGCCAAGCGCCGCAGTCGGTGTTGGCGTCGGAGTCGGAGTCGGAGTTGGTGTCGGGGTTGGCGTCGGCGTCGGCGTCGGCGTGCCCGAATCGTCATCGTTGATCGTCACAGTCGCTTGAGCCGGCGTGCCCAAAGATGCACCGCCAGTCGGCGAGGAGAGCACAGCGGAGAAAGTTTCCGCGGACTCTGCAGTGGAATCGTTGACCAACGCAATGCGAACAGTCTTGTTAGACACATCGCCGGAGGCCCAACTCACTGTTTGAGCGTTGATGCCGCTGTAGTCTGTTCCCGATCGGGCTGACGAAGCTCTCGTGCCGAATGTGACGCCCACAGCGCCAGACGATCCGTTCACGCGCTTCAAGGTAACCACGACCCCGCCGGCATTCTCAGCAGCGCTGTACGTTGCGGCGCCGAGTTGAATAGAGCCTTTGGCCGTTGGAGTGCCACCGCCACCATCGGAAGTCTGCGTAATCAGCGTCGATGTGTAGCAACGAACGGCTTCAGTCGTCGTGGCAGCGCGCGTTTGCGCGGCTGCAATACAAGCGTCCGCGGTGGCATAGCTGCCGACCCGGCTGCTGCCCTGATAGAGCGTAGAAGATTCTTCGGTCACCGCGGCGATTGCCGCAAGTGGAGTTAGCGTCAATATCGCGCCTATGAGCCTAAATCGCATATCGTGTCTCCGGTCCAATTGTGAATGGGCGGGACGCGATCGTTTCGAGCTGGAATCTGTCATCGCGCACTTCCCCCGCAAGCAAAGCAAGCAAGTCAATTGCTGCGGAGGATCGAGCTCGATTTATGCTGTGAGGCGAGCCGCAGAGTCCTAGTGGAGGACGACGGACGGACACCAAAATGCTTTTTCCGAGGTGCACGGGACTAGCGATCGCCTGTCGCGAGAACTAATACTCGCGACGAATGCGTATCGACCTCCCCGATCAAGCGTGAAGTGCTAATTCACGTTTGCCTCGGCATGAGCACTTTCGCTCTGCCGGCGTGACGGCGGATGCTCTTAACAATTGCTACCTAAAAATTTAGGGCAGTTGTTATTCCCACAAGCACCGCACGTCCCTTGCGACTGCCACGAAGTCATATCCTGCGCAGTCGAGAAGCCGGTTTGCAACGCACGTGCCATGATTAGTAAGCGCTTGATGACGAAGCTATTTTGAGAGTTGGTAGGATTTTTCGCCCCACATAATGTAGCCAATATGTCGCGATCAACAGACATGAATCAGAGCCGCCAATCGCGTTTCCATCTACAAACACTTGAAACTTAGTTAGAAAGTGTCAGTCGCGATCTGCAGACAGATATTAGGAGTGTGCACGACAATCGCGCATCACGAATTGACTTAACGACTCCGCTACGCTTCAGGCCGCGCGGTAGCCGATATCCAACAAGCGGTTACCGCGCCGAATATTCCAGGCCCATGCGCAAAGCCAAATCGCGGTGAGACTGGCTATGAAAAATAACGGCCACAGCACGCTGTGCGCGACCGGCAAGGCGCCGAGCACCGGGCCGAAAATATAGGCCTGCAGGACATAGACAAAGAACGATGCCCTGCCGATAACGGCCAAACCGTTCAGGGCGGTCTTGGCGCGATTGAATCCCTCTAAAAGGAAAAACCCGCCGAGGCTCGTGAGTCCCAGCCCCGAGAAAAATAGGAGATAGGTGGGTCCGGGTGGAATCTTTCGCTCGGGCGAAGTGAGCTCATGGAACACACGACCCCATTCACTCGCGACGTTGACTCCACTGATCCACATCAGCGCTTTCAGACCACAGGCCATCAAGACCATAGAGACACCAAGGCGCGCGATGCCGAGCCCGAAGTCTCGCTCGCCGAGCGGTTTCGCGCGCATCGTCGCGAGTGTTCGGCCGATGGGAATGCCGAGCAGATAAAACGAAATATACGGAGTGATCGGCGATACATAACGGATGAGAGACGTCGCCGGTTCGTTCTCGAGCCCGATTAGTAGCTGCTTGGCGACGACCTCGAACGTATTAGTGGGAAACCAGAAGTAAACGGATAACAGTGCAAACGCATACAGCGCGAATCCGAGAACTACGAGCAATTTTGTTTGTATGACTTTTGTAACACGCGGCAACGCCATCAAGCAGATCCCCACGACGTCCGTCACATAAATCCTGGAGAACAAGACGTCACGGTAAGGTTGAGCATGCGCCAATGCAGCCGCGAACGAGATGAGCGAGTGACCGACCAAGACAACCAACAATCCGCGGTGGAACAGACGGCGCGAGAGCTCTCCGCTTGCGCGGCTCGAATCGTTCTGCAGCAATCCGAGCATGGCGCCACTCAGCAGGAGAAACGTGGGCGTTGCGATCATCGCGATTGCGGCCATGTATTCCGCAAGCGTCGGCCTCGTGCTCTCCAGCAGCGCGCTAAAGTGCGAAAGACAGACGAAGCACATAGCGAAGCCGCGGGCGGCATCGATCGCCACCAGTCGTTGGGTTGCGGCGCTCATGATTGCGACCGAGGACGGCGCGCAGTCACAAGCAACAAGCCTGCAAATCGATTGAGGCCGGGGATGTGCTCTCCGATGCGAGATAACGCTCGCGCCAAAGACCGCACACGGCCCAACAACGGCACGAGGACTTGAATGCGTCGGCAACGCACATCGTCGAAGTGAGACAAAGTCTCTGTGCGCAGCTCGCTAAAACCGAACAAGTACCTATAGATGCCGCTGCCGGGATAATGCCCGTCTTTCTGCTCTCCATGCAGGCGCTCGCGCAATCCGAGGTAATGCGCGCTGAACACGAAGCGGCCCTCGGCGCCGAGGGCGCTCGCGGCGAGACGATTGAGCGCCCGGCGATGCTCGGCGGTGGGCAAGTTCGAGGTGAGCGTGGAGAGCGCGCGATCGAAGCCCCCGGGCGCGACTTTGAATAGAGTGACGTCCGCGCACACGAGCGCGACCGGATCTTGGCGCTCGAGCCTCGAGGCGAGGCGGCGCAATGATTCCAGCGAGAAGTCCACGGCGATAACGGTTTCGGCTTGCCGCGCGAGTCGATGCGTATAGCGACCGCACCCGCAGCCTAACTCGAGCACCGTCTTTTCCCGCAAAGGCTCGAGCGCCGCAAGCGTGGCATCGATTTCCGCCGCGCTGGCTGATTCCGCTTCCCAAGCGAACCCGGCCTGCTGCGCATCCTGATCGCGCTGCCGCTCTTCCTTGCGACTCTCGTCATGCGCGGTCGCATCGACTCGCATGATGACGATGCCGTCGCGAATCTCAAAACGTCTCGCGCAGGAAGCGCACGTCAGTGCGCCTTGAACGATCGCCCCCGAAGCATCGACGTTGGCGGTCGCTACGGCTAGCTCATGACCATCGTCGGGACAACGCAAATACGCGATTTGATTTCTTCTTATTCCCGAATACATCTGCAGACCTCATGGCCAATTACATCGCATCGCTTAAGCATCCGAGCTGGAGGAAGCCGCCACAGGCAAGCGGCGCATCGCAGTCAGAAGGCTGTCGCGCAGCGTGCGATCGAGCGCGAGCAGCAAAGCACCGTAGACCAGAAACCCAGCACTGACCTTGGCGATCAGAACGAGCACCGGCCCATCAAAGTTGATTCTGGATACGAGCGCGCCCGTGGCGACAGCGGAGCCAACGTGCACGAGCACACGAGTGAACGACCATCGCACCCGAATGAAACGGCTGCCGAGAATCGCGATCGCGATCGTCATGGCGCCAAAAGACGCGATGGTCGCCCACGCCGCGCCTTGAATGCCGTACTTGGGAATGAGCACAACGTTGAGCGCGCCTTTGCACAAGGCGGACGCTGCCGTGATGGCCGCAAGCAAACCCGTTCTGCGTTGCAGATAGAACCCGGCGCCGATGATATGAGTCGTGCCGTAAACCATCATGGCTGTGCAAACCATCGGCAGCACGGTGGCCGCAGCATTGTATTTCTCGCCGGCGAGAACGTGGATCAGCTCGTCGCCGGCCACGATCGCGATCATCACCACGCCGCAAGCGACCGCGGTATATCCGCCTAATATGTTGCTCAAGAATCGTTGGGTCGCCTCTCGACCTTCCGATTCCCAGAGTCGCGTATAGATGGGGAATACGGTCATCCACATGGGAGCGGTCGTTAGCTGTTGAGCGTAGGACGCAATGTTATATCCCACCGAGTACTGTCCGACTGCTTCGAGACCGATGAATTTCGCAATGAGGAAGCGATCGAGGTAATCGTTCACCAGCGAGGCGAACTCGTAAGTCAAGAGCGGCAAACCGAAGGCGAGGAGCGCGCGCGACTGTGCCAAATGCGCCTCACGCCATTTCAACCCACCTGCGGTGGCCTCGCGCCCCCACATCCATGCGACGCCCGCCAACTCGACGGCGGCGCTGCCCATGAAAAAACCGAGCACTCGATTTTCGCTGAGCAGCATGCAAATGAGCCCACCCGCCACCACGCCCACTCGCAGTGACAAGGCGAACACGTTCGAGCGCAGCACATGGTCGCGAGCGCGCAGGAGTGCTTGATACAGATCTCGCGTCGTGGCGGTCGCGACCAGAACGACGGCGACGAGCGTTAAACCCGCGTACAGCTGCAGCGACTCCTGCAGAAATAGGCGGCTGATCGCCAGATAGCTGCCGGCCACGAGGGCCCAGACCCCGACAGCCGTCCAGAAAGTGCTGGAAATGAGTCCCCGCTGCAGGGCGGGCTCTTTTTGCACGGTGGGGAATTGGCGCAGCAGCGCCGTTCCCAGACCCGACTTCGCTACCGCCGCCAGCATCATGACCGTTGCATTCACAATGGCGAGCGAGCCATATTCCGCAACGGTGAGCCAACGTGTGAGAATAGGAAACGAAATGAGTGAGACCAGCATACCGGCGCCCTGGAAACTCGCGTACAGGGCAGCCTGGCGAACTGTCTTGGCCGTCAAACTCATCTTGTCCCTCGGACCCCATGTTCTGCGCACGGGTGTCGGCTTTCAGAATTGGTCTTTAAGAGTCTTTAAGAATAGATTAATGCGAGTGTCTTACGCTTGCGTGTACTGAAAAGTACGGCTAGCGCGCCGGTGGCGTTGGTGCATACTGAACGCGCATCGGCCATACAATCGTGATCAGGTCCGCAGTATGACGGACCGCCCGGTGTTTTAGAAAGTAACCATAAGAAGAATTTAAGAGCGCCCTAGCATGGTCCATAACGTAACGCTCACCGTGCCCCGTGTTTCGATTGTCATCGCGGCCTACAACTGTCAAGACACCATCGCCGCCGCGGTCCGCAGCTGCTTGGACCAGACCTATCCGAACACGGAAGTCGTCGTGGTGAACGACGGGTCCACCGATTCCACCGCCGATGTCCTAGCGTCCTTCGGCTCTCGCATTCGCGTGGTAACGCAGCACAACGGCGGCCTGGCGGCGGCCCGAAATGCCGGCACTCGCGCAGCCACAGGAGAATTCATAGCGTGGATGGACGCGGATGACCTCGCCACGCCGGATCGAGCCGCAGTGGAAGCCGCCGTGCTGCAGTTGGATTCGAATCTTGCAGTCGTCTCGTCGGATTTCACTGCGTTCGTGGACGAAGCCGTCGACTTCGACCCTTCCCACATCAGCTCGTACTACAACGCGTTCAGTCGACTCGGCGGCGCCGCTCGCATTTATGAGCAAGTATCGACTTTTCAGCTTCCCGACGGAGCAAGACCCGTGCGCCGAGGCCACGTATACGAGCAGCTCCTATGGGGCAACTTCGTGCATCCCCCAACGGTTATGGCCCGCCGAGAGTGGCTGGAGCGCGCCGGGCCGTTCGACGACTCCTTGCGCTATAGCAGCGACTACGACCTGCTGCTGCGTTTGGCGCACATCGGCGAGTTCGCGTTCGTCGAGGCGCCGCTTCTTCGCTACCGTCGCAGCCCCACCCAGATGTCCGGCAGCGCCAGCAGCCGGATCATGCCGTTCGAAACCATCCGCATTCTGGAAAAGGCCCGCGCCGCGGACCCGTCACTCGACGTGCGTCTCGCCGCATTGTTCAAGCGACGCATGGCCGAGTCTCTCGTCACCGCCGCTGCCGCCATCGGGCCAACGGAACGAATCAAAGCACTCAGCTTGCTTTGGGCCGGTCTCAGACAGCGCTTCGTGCTGAAGCCGTCGCTCGTCGCATTGATTCGAATCGCGCTGCCCGATGCGATACGCCGCCTTATGACAGCCACTTATCGTCGTCTCTTTGGAAAGAAACTGGCCTATCTCACAACTAGCGCGTCTACGGCCTTTGCGGCATGCCCTGATGCCTGCTTCTCGTTCCCACCGCTCGCCTAGGCAGAAAAGAGCTTAGCCGTTGATCCGTGATGCGAGACCGCCGTCACATCCGGCAGGATCGGTTCTGTCTTTCGGCGCGTGCGTCTCTACGATATCAAGCTCCTAAAAATAACTGCGCCAGCGTAGCGAAGAACTCATCAACTCATGACGATTCAGGGAGGCTCCGCGCAGGTCGGGCTGCTGGCGCAGAGCGAACTGTGTCCACCTCTCGAGCCCCACGCGCAAGCGGTTACGCCGATCGAACTGCTTTTGACACGCGCTCGGCTTTCGCCGGCGGGTCTCGCTTACTCGTTCCTGCGAGACGATCTCTCGCAAGAAAATGTCACGTACAAAGAGCTTGAGCAGCGAATCAAAGAACTGGCCGCACGCATCGCGACCAGAGCCCACACAGGTGATCGCGCACTCCTTGTTTATGGACCAGGGCTCGATGCCGTCATCGCCTTCTGGGCGTGTTTGTATGCCGGCGTCGTAGCCGTTCCGGCGCCCTCTCCCGACGCCGTTAGATTAAAGAGTACGTTGCCGCGACTGCGAGCGATCGCCGCGGATGCACGCACGACTATCGTGCTCTCGAGCTCGCAGATGCGCGCCGCAGCCGAAGAGCTGTCGCTGACTCAAGAGCCCGGCTTGAGCGAATGGCTCGCGACAGACTTGGAAATCGCAGCGGTCAAAGACTTCAATCCGCCGAAGAGCGCTGCTTGCGATCTCGCGTATCTGCAATACACCTCGGGCTCCACCTCGTCTCCGCGCGGCGTGATGATCACTCACGCGAATGTCACTGCGAACTGCGCAACGATCTCCGCAATGAACCAGCCGAAGGCGGACAGTCGCGTCCTGTCTTGGCTACCCTACTTTCACGACTACGGGCTGGTTTACGGGATTGTCTGGCCTGTGCTCGCCGGCATGCCGGGCTATCTCATGTCGCCCGTCACCTTCTTACGTCGTCCACTGCGCTGGCTTGAAGCCATCGAACGATTTCAAATCACGCATACGGGCGGGCCAAACTTCGCTTATGCGGCGTGCTCGCGAGCTGCCGTCGCAGCCCCCAATTGGCATGCGGACCTCAGTACGCTGCGCGCGGCAAGCTGCGGCGCGGAGCCGATCAATCCAGCGACCCTCGAACAATTCAATAGCGCATTCGCACCGCATGGCTTGGCGCCCACCGTTTTCTCACCCGCGTTTGGACTCGCTGAAGCCACATTGCTCGCGGTGATGAAACCTTATGGCACCGAGTCGCGGCTACTCACCATCGACTCGGCCGCCTTGCGCGATGGCAAGGCTCGAAGCGTGCCGGCGGGATCGTCAGATTCGCGCACCTTTGTCTCGTGCGGCGTGCCCGCGCACGACACGCAAGTCGCGCTTGTCGACACAGAATCCGGTTTGCAACTGCCCGCGGATCGGGTCGGAGAAATCTGGCTTGCGAGCGCTTCTGTTGGCGCCGGCTATTGGGGACGACGCGAGGCAACACTCGCGACGTTCGAGCACGCTCTGCCGACCGCGCCTGGCTGTCGATTCATGCGAACCGGAGACCTCGGGTTCTTCCACGATGGTGAGTTGTACATCACCGGCCGATTGAAAGATCTCATCATCATTCACGGCCGCAACTACTATCCGCAAGACATCGAGTGGGCGGTCGAACGCGCGGACTCCGCGATGCGTCCCGGTCACGGCGCTGCGTTCTCGGTTGAAGCCGAGGATGGCGAGCATCTCGTCGTCGTGCAGGAAGTAGATAAGCGTGCTCAGGATGGCGATCTCGACATCGCGGTGCGTGCCATTCGCGCAGCGGTCGCGGCCGAGCACGACTTGCCTTTGCAGGCGGTGGTGCTCATCAAATCCGGCAGCATCGCCAGAACATCGAGCGGCAAGATTCGCCGTAACACCTGCAAACAAGAATATTTGGACGACAAGCTCGCTGTCCTGAAGATCGATCGTCTCGCATCCGTGCTCGACACGGTGCAAGGCGATGCGCTCACGGTTCGCGAGATTTTGTCCGCGTCGGAGCATGATGCACGCCAGAGCGCGGTCGAAACATTCATTCGTAGCCACGTGGCGCGACTCACGCGTCGCGATGCCGGCGACCTGCTGCTCTCGGCATCCGCGATCGAGTGCGGCATAGACTCGCTCGCCGGCTTCCGTTTGTTGAATGAGATCGAGACCGCCCTCGGCATCGCCTTGCCCGCGTCGAGCGTGCTGGCGGAATCTTCGCTGCGCGGATTGGCCGCGCGCATCGTCGACGAGCTCGAGCGCGTAAAATCCGACGACGACACGGCGCCGGCGGGTCCTGTCTTATCGATCGTCGATCGTCGCGAGCGCATGCCGCTCTCGCCCGCTCAAGAGCGCATGTGGTTCTGGGAGGAGCTGGCCAAGGGCAAAGGGCTCTATAACCTTGGCATCGTCGTGCGCCTCGATGGCGAGCTGAACGAGCCTGCGTTGGTGGCAAGCCTGTGCGATGTGGTCGATCGGCATGAGGTACTGCGCAGCCGTGTCGTCATCGAAGACGGCGTTCCGCTGCAAACCATCGAGCCGCAAGGGCGATTCACCATTGCTCGCACGAGGATCAGCCAAACGCTTTCCGAGTCAGAGCTGGCCGCGCTGTGCGCCGCAGAGACTCGCCGCCCGATCGATCTGTTCACGGAGACCGGGGTTCGCGCCACGCTGCTGACCTTGACTCCCGAATCGCATCGGCTGTTGTGGATCTTCCACCATAGCGTGTGCGACGGATGGTCCGTAAACCTGTTGCTGCAAGAGTTGACCACGCTCTATGCCAGTCGCGCGCGCGGCGCTCAGGCTCATCTGCCGACCCAGTCCTTTCAGTACCTGGATTACGCGGCATGGGAGCGACAGTGGCTCGCGCATGGCACGCGCGATCGCGAGCTGGCCTATTGGACTCGGCAGCTCGAAGGCGCACCGACCGATCTGGATCTGCCGACCGATCATCCGCGTGGAGCGGTCGCTCATTTTCGCGGCGCGAGCTTGCCGGTCTGCCTCAGTAAGCCGCTAAGCCTTGCGATTCGCCAATTCGCGCGCGAGTCCGGCCTCACTCCTTTCATGATTCTGCTCGCCACTTGGCAATGGTTGCTCGGGCGCTATGCCGGCCGTGAGACCGTGCTCGTAGGCGCTCCGGTCGCAAACCGGGCGCGGCGGGAGCATGAGTCCATTATCGGCTACTTCGCGAACACTCTCGCGCTGCGCGCCGATCTCGATGAACGCCTCACGATGCTGCAGCTGTTCGAGCAAGTTCGCTCCACAACGCTCGGCGCCTACGACCATCAGCAAGTGCCGTTCGAAGAGGTCGTCAACGCACTACGCGTGCATCGCGAATCGAATCGGCCGGCGCTCGTGCAGACGTTCTTCACGCTGCAGCCGCAACTTACATTCTCAAGTATTGCCGCGGGCGTTTCCTTCAACACGGTGCCCGGTGATGCGCCGGTTGCCCGCTTCGATCTCTCACTGGTGCTCAGCGAAGCGGCTTCGAGCTTCGAAGGTGTGCTCGAGTACGACGCGGATCTTTTTGAAGCAGAGACGCTCGAACGCTGGATCGCGCAATATGCGTCGGTGTTAGAGCGTGCTGTCGCGGAGCCGAGCGGAAACATCGGTGACTTCGATCTGATCACCGACATCGAGCGCACTCGAATTCTGGATGAATGGAATAACACGAAGCGAGCTTATCCCTCGCATCAACGGGCGAACGAGAGCATCGCAGAACAAGCCCGGCGCACGCCGAACTCCGTTGCGGTCACCGGGGCCGGCACACAACTGACATACGCGGAGTTGGATCGCCGCAGCAATCAGCTAGCCCATCATCTGCGCGGCTTGGGCGTTGTCTCTGAATCGACCGTCGGCATCTGTCTCGAGCGCTCGCCCGAGATGATCGTTGCGTTGCTCGCCGTGATGAAGGCCGGCGGCGCCTACGTGCCGCTCGATCCGGCCTTCCCCCCCGAGCGACTGGCTTTGATGGCGAATGATGCGGAGCTTGTTCTGCTCATCACGCAGACGAAGCTCCTGAACATCGTTCCGTCGAGCGCCGGTCGCACGCTTTGTCTGGACGAATCATTGGAAGAGATTGCGGCAGGCAGTGCTGAGGCGCCTCCGCGCGTCGGCACGCCCGACAATCTCGCTTACATTCTTTATACGTCTGGATCGACGGGGCAGCCGAAAGGTGTCGAGGTCTCTCACCGGGCGCTCGTCAACTTTCTACATTCGATGCGCTCGACCCCGGGCATCGCTTCGAATGACGTGCTGCTTGCCGTTACGACGCTCTCGTTCGACATTGCCGGACTCGAGCTGTACCTACCGCTAATCGCGGGCGCGCGCGTGGAGCTGGCCAGCCGCGACGAAGCCAGCGATGCGCAGTTGCTGCTGGCGAAAATCGGACAAGTTCGACCGACGATACTGCAAGCGACGCCCGCGACCTGGCGCATGCTCATCGAGGCGGGGTGGAATGGATCGGCCGTCCTCACCGCGCTATGCGGTGGCGAAGGGCTGCCGGCCGAGCTGGCCGCTCAGATCCTGCCGCGCGTCGCGTCACTTTGGAACCTTTACGGCCCGACCGAGACCACAATCTGGTCGACTCTGGACCGCGTGACGAATGCGGATGCCGTGATCTCGATCGGCCGCCCCATCGCCAATACGACGATCTACATACTCGATCGCGACATGCGGCCGGTGCCTCCCGGCGTACGAGGTGAGCTCTTCATCGGCGGCGACGGGCTGGCACGCGGCTATCACAATCGCCCGGACCTCACGGCCGAGCGGTTCATCCGGAATCCGTTCTCAGCGGATGCCGCTGCGCGTCTCTATCGCACCGGTGACATCGCGAGATACATGTCCGACGGGCGCATCTTGCATCTCGGCCGCTCGGATCATCAGGTCAAGATCCGCGGCTTCCGCATCGAGCTGGGCGAGATCGAGTCGGTATTGGATGCGCATGCGCGAATCAAACACAGTGTCGCGGTGGCTCGTGAGGACGAACCGGGCGTCCCACAGCTTGTTGCCTATTATGTAGGCGAGGCGATTGACGCTAACGAGCTGCGCGAGCATCTGCGCGAGCACCTGCCGGAATACATGATCCCGTGCGCGTTCGTTGCGCTCGAAGCCATGCCGCTCACGCCGAACGGCAAGGTCGATCGCAAAGCATTGCCCGCACCGAATGCAGGCCCCGCAAGCGGCAATCGAGTTGCGCCACGCACGGCCCTCGAACAAACCTTGTGGGGAATCTGGCGCGATGTGCTGAAGCACGAGGGCTTCGGCATCCAAGACAGTTTTTTCGAAGTCGG
>Ga0307515_10006699_pt1 | contig 22939 bp, 21 predicted proteins | sample 17_EM_MG_FD_194513 | JGI IMG/M metagenome (GOLD analysis project Ga0307515, IMG submission 194513) | Populus trichocarpa ectomycorrhiza microbial communities from riparian zone in the Pacific Northwest, United States - 17_EM | ecosystem: Host-associated > Plants > Roots > Unclassified | place... | reverse complement strand
TTTCGTTTCGAGTAAAATCTTGATGATTTCAAGAAGGATAAAAAAAGAAAAGGACTAGAGTCAAAAAGTAAACAAGAACATGTAACTAGTTGGTTTGATCTCAACTATAATAGAAACCAAACATATTCCTCGAGTAACCAATGACTTAGTAACTATGCAACTGCCATCGGCATGCCCATGATTAGATTGTAAGACAACGGCTTCTAGTTCCGGAGTTGATTAATTTGTCTGTCAGATATATAATCATTTCCAACAAAATCCAAGCTCTTGGAAGGAACACAGTGCTGGCTGTTTGTCACTGCTGAAGCTTATGTTATTCAAGCACCTGCGTTGCATCACTAAGCACACAGGAATCGTCTTTTTTCATGTTTATGTCAATATTTATTTATTTTAAATTTTCATGTCGTTTTAATGTATGAATATTAAAAATAAATTTTAAAAAATAAAAAGAATCAATACATCACCATGTTCTTGATACTTGGGAAGTAAGAGCTTTGTTTTTATTAACATATAAACCCCCTTTGGCAAGCAATTGAAGTTAATATCAGAGGTGCTCAAGGATGGGTTCTCCATTCAAGGGAGGCAATGGAAGCTTCATGTTTAATGCAGACAAACCCCATTTTTTCAAGATAATTCTCCAAGAAACTATTGCTGATGGGAAGCTTGTAAGTGTTCCTTTCTTTCCCTTTGATTTTTCGAGAAAGAGTATAGCAGAAGGGGAAAAGGAAAGGAATTTTAGGCATTTGACATGCAAATGCTGCAATTTATGTCATGCATCTAGGTCTATTTGACTCATTTTCTTTTTGATGAATTCTTTTTTCATAATTTACCATTAAAAAGCAGTAAGATTTCGACAAGATAGCCGAATTTTGTTGAGTTTAATTCCTTCGTTCATTTTGGTTTGGTGTTGTAATTTCCTATTCAGGATCTGCATTTGACACGGTCTTGTTCTGTATTTCATGTTGTTAGACTTAATTTTTTAAGCCTTTATCAGGGAATCCCAAAGAAGTTTGTGAGATTGTATGGAAAAGGTCTGTCAAATAAGGCACTCCTTGAGGTCCCTAATGGTACAGTTTCGGAAGTAGAATTGTTCAAGAGTGATGGTAAAATATGGTTACAAAACGGCTGGAAAGAATTTGCTGAGCATTACTCCCTAGCGCTCGGTTCCTTGCTGGTTTTTGAATATAAGAATAGTTGTCACTTTCATGTTCTCATATTGGACAAGACTGCCATGGAAATAGATTATTCATTTAGCATGACGGATGGTGATGACGAGCCTGACCTTGAGGGAGAATTTCAACAGCCTAGGACTGAAGAAACTGATGATGATGTCTCTGTTGAAATCTTAGATGATTTCCCCTCATGCCACAAAACAAATGAGAAATCCTCCCGCACCATGTCCTGAGCCTCAGAAGAGAACGAGAACCTATTTTGCTGGTAAATTTGAGAGGACTTCAAAGTTGCAAATTCGTGCTGAATCCGTTGCAACTAAGCAAGATAATTCCGTTGGAAAAGTAAATTCACGCTATCTTTTGAGACAACGTGAAGGTCTGTAATTTCTACTTGCGCAATATTTTCTTGGAAACCAAATAAAGTGCTCTCTTCATATGTTTTATGCTTGTCCATAGCTTACAATGGTTGGTATTTCTCAACTGGAGGTTTTAACTTTGCAGCAACGAGAGGGAATAGAGTCTTGCCTAGTCAGAAAAAAAGGTTAAATGGGGTTAACCGGGCACAATCATTGACAGCTGATGAAAAAACTGCTACTTTTGAAAGAGCCAGTGCTGCTTTAAAACCTGAAAGTCCATTTTTCATGGTTGCCATGCAGCCATCATATGTTTATCCTGGATGTAGATTGGTAAGCATTCAATTGAAACTCTTCTAGACCATGAAGGTCATTTTTCATGTTTTAATTTTTTTTGTATTAGTCTTTTTTTAGTTCTTTTCCTTTAATGTGCTTTCTGTAGCCTATACCAAAAAGCTTTGCTCAGAAATATTTCAAGAATGATCATGGTGATGCCGTCCTCTGTGTTTTGGATGTGAGAACTTGGCCTGTTAAGTACTTTGTCTACCCAGGTAATGGGAAAGCCAAGACACAAATCCGCAGTGGTTGGAACAAATTTACGTGGGACAATTATTTGGAAGTTGGTGATGTTTGGTCTTTGAACTGACTAAATGCATTGAAATGTCATTCAAAGTAATCATTGTCAGAGCTAATAAAGATGACAGCCATCGCGTGGCTGTAGGTGAGTAATGATCTGCTAGTAAACTTCATGAACATGTATAGATATGTTTTCATGCTTATACCCTTTTGAATCATGAAGCAGCCAACCAAGCCAAGCCCAAAAGAAGCGTGCTGATTGATATTGATCCTGAGTTCCCTAGAGATGGTGAAGATGGCACGTCAAGTTCACACCATAAATATGGAACCAAAGAAAAAGGGCGAAAAAGTGAAGAAGACGACAGCCTTCCTCCAGAGAAGAAGATTAAGAACTCCTTGCCTCACAAGATGGCTAACAATTCAAGAAAAGATGCTGGAAGCGGTTTGAAGACAAAAAGATTGGCTCCACTTTCTGCAATTGAAAAAGAAAAGGCTCTTCGCAGAGCTTATGCTTTCAAATCTGAGAACCCCTTTTTTGTCATAGCCATACAACCAGCATATGTTTGCAGTGGAGCTAATATGGTATACTTTCAAAACCGTGCAGTTCATCAACCAGCACAAGTTGCACGCGCTCATTTCTTTTGCTTAAATTTGGATAGATATAGAAAGAAGTTAAGGGAGAGTTGCCTCCCTTTCTGTTCAAGATTATATATTTTTGGTTCTCACTCCTTTTATTGGAATAACGGTATCTTTCTTTATGTCCTTATACTTTCTTTCAATTAATCATGGCAGAATATACCATTCAAGTTTGCTGATAGATATTTTAAGGAGAAGAATGGTGAAGTTATCCTTCAGGTTTCAAAAGATCCAAAGCTGTGGTAAGCAATGTAAGCTAGCTGTATGCAGCATGCATCATTAAGCTGTGAGCAAAGAGGCACTCTCATGCAAATTAAGTGAGTTTCATCGACTGGACCTTCTAGCAAATACTCCAGTTTCACAGAATATCTTTAGAAAAGAGGTTCATTTCTCTGTATGCATTATAGAGTAAAGAGAATCCTTGAGAGTCAAAAGAAAGTTTCTACAAAGCACCTTGACAGAGCTCTCAAAGTACACACTGACAGCTCCACATCGTAAAAATTGGATTGGAGAGCTACTTTTGGTCTGGGATTCTATTAGCCTGCTACAGAAGCGCACATACTGTGGGTGTGATTAAGGATGAACCGATTTACTCCTAACAGACACACGTTAAACTCTATAATTATTGGCTCCTTTTGATGCTTCCTTCTCGCTTGAGCCGCGTTCATTAGCAATTAAAGTAGCGGCGACCATTGTTGCTTGTTAGGAGCTGTTGCAAATGGCTTCTTCTAGCAGAACAGGCAAGAATCTCTCATTGTTTACACCAAAGAAACAATACATTGTAAAAATAATTATGAATGATGTTATGAAGAATCAGAAGCTTGCGAGTATCCTTTCAATTCTCAGTGTGGCGTCCTTCCAGTGTTTCTTGTTCTCTACATCTTTTTTGTTTTTTCAAGTTTTGAGCAAAATCTGAAACATTTTCCTTTCCTGTTCTGTTATTTACAGTCAATTCCCGAGAAGTTTGAGAGAAAACATGAAAACGATTTGTCAAAATTAGTGCTTCTTAAGGTTCCAAGTGGTGAAGCATGGAAAGTTGCATTAGCAAAGCTTAATGGTCAGGTTTTCTTTCAAGATGGCCGGGAAAAATTTTCAGATTATTACTTTATTGACTATGGTGATTTTATAGTTTTTGAGTCTGTGGGAACTGATTCAGCTGAAGATGATGACAGCTCTTTTCATTTAATTGATGAAGTTTCTTCAGACTCAGAAGAAACACAACTTGATTCTTGATTTTCAGCCTCGCAAGTCAGTGGAAACTGATTCAGCTAAAGCTGCTAATGGAGCTCAGTTTAGCAGTATGGATAGATAGTTAATCAAGGGAAAGGTAGAATTAGGTTTTTCTTCTAAAGGTACCTAAATAGATTGCATGTTTTTCTTCACTCTTTTTCTCTTTGTTTCAAGAAAACTAGGATGTAATGTGATATTTCTTTGTGCGCCGTTTTCATGTTTTTGTTGATTGTACTGAAGAATATATGAAGGTGTAAGAGGAAAGCAAGCTGGTAAGAAAAGGCATCAAGGTGTGGTTCTTCTGAGAAACCAACCATTGGCAGCATGGAAATTTTAAAGCACTAGACAGTAATGGTGTTCCTGCTGATAATCCTTGTTTCACTATCCAAACGCTAGAAACTCGTCTGCCTCCGCGGTCTACATGGTAATCTCCAAATTGAAACATTGTTCGACCAAAAAAAGGTTTTTTTTCTTTTCTTAATTAATCACAATTTTCTAATCTTTCTTTCTTTTTTGGGGTTTAAATTTTATATGCAGAGTACACCTTCATGGTTTGGGAGAAAATATTTGACAGAAGAAGAAGGCGATGTCACTCTTACAGTTTTGAATGAGGGAAGTTGGCCAGCTAAGTACCATGTTTGTAAGACATGCAAGGGATCGAGAGCAAGAATGAAAGAAGGCCGGGGCAGATTCTTGGCAGTTGGTGGTATCTCTTCCTTTCATTTGCTCAAAGACGACAAGGTGGTGTTTCAAATTTCAATTTCCCGACCAGATAAAAAAGAAACTATTCGAAGCTTTGCCTCCTGAAATTATATTACTGTGCCTTCTGATTACACAGGGTTAATTTTATTTGCACCTGGCACCTTTCAGCTTCGATTTTCCACGTATGCTACTGCATTCTGAAGAGCTTGAGTTCTACTTTATCTGCTTAAACTATGTTTTATTATCTTAGATTCTGTGTTGGGATCCTTGGGGCTGTTGTATAGGGTTTGTGACTTTTGTTCTCTAGTTGTAAGGTCTCTTGTTTTCAGTCCAGTGCACTTTTTAAAGTATTTCTTTGTTGTATGTTATAGTAACCTTGCAGCCCTCTAATTAGTTCAAGACCGGATGTAATTTTCCCCTACTTAGCAATATGATATCTATCTTATGCTAATCCATTTAGCAATGAATGGCTTGATTTTTCAGCATAATGGCCATTAACCTTCAATCTCAGTATGTCAGCTTTTCTCTGATAGAAAATGAATATCTACTTCAGCTCATGGCTTGAGTGTTAAATGAGTTTAATTTGGCCAGAACCTCTGTCCCTCTACTCTTACCTTTACCATATCATCATTATCGAGCTCAATATTTTACACGACGTAGAAAACTAGGTAATGACTTAAGATTGCAAAAACTCAAAAAGCAGGAGGGCCTCAGAGGCTTTTTAGTGGTTAAAATCTGAAAATCCTTTCTTTATTCTTGCAATGCAATCCCCACGGGTTATATGGATGTAATTCTGAAATCTCTGCAATGCAACAAGTTATAAAACACAAGTCATCATCATATGCAACAAGTTACTATGGAGGACATGTGAAGACAAACCCACTTCATGTGGATTCTGAAATGTACCAGCAAACTCTTCCATTAAATACCAAAAAGAAGTTCATAAAGCAAGTTTTCTAGTCTGGAAGTCTGGATTATTACAAGCTGACCTGCATTTCTGCAGAAAGCTTGTTAATGATCATTTATTTTGATATTAAGGAAAGCTAAAAATATATGCTTGAAAAAGAAACAAAGGCACCTAGTATTATGATCAGGGTGTATTAAGAAATATATGTTCTAGTGCTTGTAATCTCGTGTTGTGTACTTGGCTCTAAAACGGTGACTTCTTGTTCTGAATTTAATAGAATTCTTTGTTGTTAACCCCAAAAAACGCAGCTTTAAAAACAAATTCGAGAATGTTTTCAAAAGAACACTGTACTTGTACTAGTTTTCAGAGTCTTTCCTGCAAAGTTGCAACTTCTTAGCACATTTCTTTTTTTCTTAAGATAAGTTAGGCATGCATGTGGCAATTAAGTGGCATGATTTCAGCATCATGGCCACAAGGACCGCCCCTGCCACCCTTTGGAACTATGCGTGTGTGTGTGTGTCTATCGCTGCTCACTTTTTATGCAGTATTCATAAAAGGTACTCTCTTTATCTGTCAAATTCTGCTACAAAGCTGGAAACAGAAATTGTACTACTTTGGCTACCAAGAGCATCCACAACCATGATCTTTACCAACACCAGAATTCACATTTAACAGAATCTTTTCCCTCTTAGAAATATTCTTGCCAATGGGATTGACAAATGCTGGAAAACTAAATGGTACATTGAGACTGAATTGACCTTCATGATACAGTAACTTTTGAGAGCAAGTCACTTTGACCCTTCTTCAACCCAAATTGAATAACTCTTCTCTAGTATGGATGCTCATCCATACTAGACAAAAGTTCTTCAATTTGGGTTGAAGGAGGGTCAACTTTCTCAATCGAAGAGACTTGGTCTCAAAAGTTACTTTATCATGAGGGTCAATTCAGTCTCAATGTACCATTTAGTTTTCCAGCATTTTTCAATCCTATTGGCAAGAAGATTTCTAAGAGGGAAAAGAGAAGATACTGTTAAATGTGAGCTCTGGTGTTGGTGAAGAAATTTTATGCAAGAATACTAGCCATGGTCTAAACGTATGCAATTCTTTAGGCCTTAATGTTTCAATCAGCTTCTAGTAGCTTGACAAAGGAAGTGAGGTAATGATTATGGTGTGACATGAGCTAAGGCGTGAAGTTGGTAAAATGGGTTTCTTTTATGATGCAGAGGTACTGACTTGGTCAAGTGCTTCAATTTCTCCTACAATGTAAGATCTTGCACCCTTGGCTGTTTTTCTCCCCAGATATATTTTTCTCTACAGTATTGCCATAATGCCATGGATTTAATGTTCATACAATGAATATACAAAACATGCACGGAGCCATATGAACACTTATAGTGGTTGACTGTTGTTTTCACAGGTCTACTAGAAGGATTTATTTGGTGATGTGCTTTTATCTTTTTCCTAGAAACAACCAGAGCATGAAGGTTCATTGCCATTGATCTGCTGCATATTTGGTGCCAAACTTTAAATTGAAGGTGTTATATCTAGCCTTTTGAACCAATCCATTACTAAGCAGATAGCTACATGTTTTTTTGAGATTAGTGATGGAAGATTAACAACTCCATTTGAGTAGTTCCATTTTGGTTTATCAGAGTTGGTTGTTGAATTGTTTTCGGTTGTAAGTTATACTCTAAGAAGACATTTAACCATAACTCAACATCAATCAGGTTCAACAATGTTAGTATCCTAATTTCTTGATTTTGCAAAGTGAACAAGCAGTTTTGAAATCAAGTGCGCTAATGGAAAGATACTCTCTGAAACTAGGAGATATGATTCTGGAGGAATCATTCAATGAGTCTGCAATCTACAATCAAATTAGTTGAGCAGTTGGTGAAAGCCAGCATGATCAATCAAGTACAATAATGTTAGTGCTCAAATTTTCTGCTTTATACAAAGTGTACAGACAAGCATTGCATCATGTTCATTAATTAATGGAAGGAAATACTTGCTGCATGTTATCACCATTTCCATCCCCAGTTATTATGATTTTGGATTAAGCCTTTGATCCTTTTTTTTCCATTTGAAGTTCATTGATCTACTTATGTGAAACTGGAGTGGAATTCTCTTCTCAAAGTTGGTTTCTAATTCTGCCTTGTTGAGTTCAATGTGGTTGAAAAGGCTTCTCAAGAACATTTTCCCCTTAATTTTATTGCGCGTACAAATGTAATTCCATGATGAGAGTTGATTTCCTGATACTTGTGGTCTGTTCAGCACTGGAACTGTGCTGTCAGATTCTTTGTTCAGCACCTACAACCCAGTAAATAAATTAAACAATTGAATGCACACTTCTCAGTACATTTCTTTTTCCCAAGTAGGATAAGGCATGAATGTAGCAATCAAATACCAAGGTCTTTTAGCATCATGGCCATAGGGTCCATACCTGCAACTAGCATGTTCATCATCTCTGCAGTATTCCAAAAGTTAGTACTCTCTTTTATCTGTCAAATTCTGCTACCTATCTGGAAACAGAAATTGTACCACTTGGCTACAGAATCCTTAACTGTAACTCAACATTTTATTCACTCAATGTACAAGCGAAAAACTTTGAAGTTTTAGCCAGAGACCCAACCTTTCCATAACAAGTTGTCTAATTTCCTTCATATGACATGTGATCCTCCTCTGTTTAAATCAGAATTCTGACGAGAGATACCAAGTCAGATTTTTCTATGGGGCTTGTTTTTAGATTAGAATTTAATTATTTCACTCACACAACTTTTTTGATCTCTGAATTAATTTAGATGATATAAGCTCTTGGATCCCTTGCTGTTCTCTTTTTATGAAAACTACAGAAATTTAAGCTAACCCTTAAGGTTATGAGCTTGTTTTCAGGTCCACTTTTCTTGACAGAAGGTTCTGTTAGTTCCAACTCCCCATTCAAGTGAAATGTTTAGAAAATGAAATCCAATAATCATGTTATAATAAGCAAGGAGTTTACTTTAAGCTCTAACCGTAACATAAGCAAGGCATGTAAGGTGGTGGATGAGGCATTCGACGGGCTTGGCTGTCCTTTGCCCTTCATTGTTTACTTTTTATGGAAGCTAGCTCTCAGTCAACTGTTATCCCTTAATTGGTCTTCTTTTCTCTGTTTCTTTTACCCTGTCAGACGTGGGTTTTCTATGTTGTTCTTGGTAATTTGACCATTAAAAGATAACAAACTCATCAAGTATAAAAATAAAACTTGAAAGGATCACAGGACCTGCAGAAAGAACCTTGGCAGGTAACTCAAAACACACATACTTTCCTAGAAAAATAAATTTATATTTGTATGACTTCAAGCTCTACTAAGGACTGTAAAGCACACATTGTCCTTAATAACAAGAGTTTAAATAGATTCCTGGATTTGTAGGTTCACCCACTCCACTTATAAGCACCAGTTCCTGCTCTCCTAACAAGGAACATCCTGCACCCACTTAGGGCTTGGTTTCTGCCCTGTTAAGTTAAATATGATTGAGAAGGCTTAATCAGATCATTTTCCCCTTAATTTTATTTTGTTTTATAAAGCAGATGCAGAATTATGGAGCATACAAATGTAATTGCATGATGGGAGTTTATGTCCTGTATTGCTGGTCTGTTCAGCATTGGAACTGTACTGTTGATCGGGAGCCATTGTAGCCATCTGTTTGATTTGGTTTTTGCCTGAATACAATAGCTTCAGAAGTATCATTATCAGCTTGCTAGACATTAAGATCCGATCCCTCCATTTTGTGCAAAATTCTCCATTCTGATTGCAAGAGATAGAGATTTGGACTTCAAGCAATTGAGATTATTTATAAAACAAAAATGTTTCATCTATGAATATAAACAGATAAATGTTTCAACCATCAACTAGCTAGGCAGTTAAGCTCCGCGAGTCCTTGCCACAACTACAATCAAGAGGATCACAATGGAGAGAAGCAGTGATGATCTAACTTTGTCATCCACATTATGATTGGTTTCTTCTCCGGGTTTTTCCTTCTCAATTGGTTGAAAAACCTCATTCATTAATAGTGTGAATTTATCAAGGAGTTCAATAATTTTGGCTTTAGTGATGTCCATGATCCACCTCAAAATGCGAGCAGCTATGTCCGATTCTTCCTCGCAGCTTTCTTTCCTACAATCTTCAGCTGCACAAATTAATAACACTGTAGTAAAAATTGAAGGCAAATTAATTATCAAGTTTTAAGCATATGTAAGCCTGGAAAACTAGCCCTTGACTGTGCAAATCAGTTCCTTCTGGACTGCAAGGTTTCCTTCTCCTTCCACGGGTCAATCCAATAATCTTTTTCCAACCCCACATGACATTACTACAATTTTAATGCTTAGAATTGTTGCAATGAAAGAACCAAATGCCCCATTTCTGTTAACCAAAGGGCTAGACTATTGATTTTCTCGATAATGGAGAGCACAAACTCATGAGCCAGTTTGAACCATGCCTAGAATCGATGCAAATTATTTTCTAATATGCCTATCCAATGCATGTCATGACAGTAGTTTAAGAATACAAACCTGGGTAGCAAGACCCTTGCAGCTTCCTCACTGCCTCATTGCTCATAACAGCATCCCAGACAGCCTTATCAGATGCTAGAGAAATCACCAGTCTCTACTTTCATGTTAGACTCCATAAGTGACAACTCAGAAAATTAATGTGATACAAGTAGAAAGTAAAATTAAATTTCATTCTTCGCATCTATCCTAGTTACTGAATTATGAAATATGCAACAACCAGAACAAGAAGAGTCACCTTAATAGATGGATCAGTTTGCAGCAATCTAAAAGCATCACGAACTCTTCCATAACCAAGAGACAGCAATGTTCTAACACCACAGCAGTCCAACAACATCTGCCCAGATGAAGAAACCTCACTCAAAAAACTGTCAACATAACAATTTATCAGAATAATTCATGCAAACTTTCTAGAGAAAACAAGAAGGAAACATCACTCACTTTTGAAGGGAAGCTATGGCGCTTTCAACTTCCAATTGTGATGGCACAGTGCCTAGAACAACATTATAAGGAGACACCCCATTCGTCCTTGTATCATGATCTTTTCCATGTATTACAGACTGTAACATTCTTGGACAAGTTCCACTTTGACAATAACAAGAAGAAGCAGTACAAGACTGTCCAAGAGATGCAATAGTTTCACTAACTGATACAGGAAAGTTAAGACTAGTAGAAGTAGATGGCAAAGAAGGGATGGCAGAAGTGGAAGGTTTGAATTGAATCATAGGAATTAAGTCCATATGCATGGCTCCTCCTCCCATGTTTTTTTTTTATCTGCTTACTCCTCTGGCTCTAAAGGAGTGGAGGATAGGAAGATAGGAGAACAGGACCTCGGGCAGATTTTTTTGGCAATGTATCTCAACTATAAAATACATGTTGCTTCATTTCTAACCATTTAACAAATCATCTGCTTAGTTTAGATTATTTCATAAATTCAGATAAAAAAAGGTCTCTAACTGTAAAATTCAACAGATATATTAGGTTTGATTGGTAGGTGAAAATAAATCACTAATTTTATGTGCAGGTAAATTTTAGTTAATCTTTATGGAATATTTTTAAAAAATCTTAGGTCCTTGGGCAGGTTTTAGTTTTATTTATTGAACTCTTAAAAAAAATTAGATGGAATTTTTAACTTATTTATTTGTAATTATATATATAAACTGTGTATTTGTTCGGTTCTGTTTTGAGCTGAGTTGAATTGTGTTTGGGTTGTTTAGATTTTTTTTTAATCATTTACAACTTTTTTTAAAATATATTTACATATAATAAAAACTACCAGTAATGATATATAATAATTAATAATTGATGTATAAACCTATTTCATACAAATTTTTTTCTTTTATAAAACTCATAATTAGAAGGGATTAAGAGAAAAAAGGACCAAGGCCATGACAAGAGGGTTTGACAAAGTATCAAGTCCAACCCTCTTGGTTATGGTTATGTGTTAAATCTAAGCACTTTTGGATCCGACAAGATGTCAAACTCAATTTTTTTTTGGGTTCAGCTGAGTACTAGATCCATACGTCTATAAGTTTGGCAAGATGTCAAACTCAATCTTCTTTTGAGCTCGATTGTGTGCAAAGCCCAAACTTCTGTGAGTTTGATTAGATGTCAGATCTAATCCCCTTTGAGCTTGGCTATACACTAGATCCAGACATTTGTGTGTTTGATAAAATTTTGATAAAATGTCAGGATTAGCGCGCCTTTGGGCCAAGGATTTCTTTGGATACAAGCATCCAAAGTGAGAATTTAGGATCACAATCTCTTTACAATCTAGCTGCATAAAAAGTTCTTTAGTTTATATATCAATTAATATTAATGTTTATTATAAAGAATGATTCCATCAATATTAATATCATATACATATTGATGTAAGATCATCTTCTATAGACATGTGATATTTTTATCAATCTTAATGTTGTTAAAGAAAACACTACAATCAACATGAAAGTTGATTGTAAGGGTTTTTCTCATACTTGGATATGAAAAAGGAAAAAACATACGATCCCTCGTGCAAGAAAATAAAAAATTTAAAGTTATAAATATACCTTGAACAACCTAGGTAGGAGGTTCACAATCTTTACTGTCTTATAATTTATTTTCAACATTTATTATACATAAACTAAGAACAAATTTTCTTGTTCTTGAAATTTAATGTTTATTTATTGCAATTCTTTGTAATAAAATTACTGTCTTAATCATCACAGGGTTTCAAAAATCTCTAAAAATGGATTGTTTTGCAACCTATATCACCAACTTTTAGAGTCCTCAATTATACAGAATAAAAGATTAGCATGAACACATAATTATCTATTATCTAAATATGGTGAAAAGTAATTTTTTAGATTTTGAGAGCATCATCAATAATGTATTTATTTAAAATGATGATAATTTTATTTAATCTATCATGTTCATACAAGAATACGACACGGCATAGCAAAAATCAATTGTACAGAGTCACAACTCGATGTAACTCGAATGAGAACTCATTCCTTGTATTCATGCAAGAGTATCATTAATCTACAAGCTTGTTCTAAGATTTTAATCATACAATCCATCAAAAAACATGTAATGATATTGAACACTTGTGGTGTTAGAACATTCTTGTGTCGTAGATATGTAAGACGTACGCTTTTATTTTGCCATAAACATATTTATCAACTACCTTCCAGGAGCTCAATTTTGAGGTAAAATAATTACATTGTAACATGGGCCTGCAAAATGACTAACAACAACTTAAGTTTAGGGCCGAACTAAACTAAACCCAGTCAGAGCCGCTAGATCCAACCCAGAGATATTATGAGTCCGACATGACCCAATATCAGATAAGATCTGACGGCTAGGATTAACTTTCTGATACATAAATAAAAACTAGGGCATCCCGCCTCACAATATTAAGCCTTGGAGGAAAAGAGAGGGGGCCGTTTTCGACTTCCACTGCCACACAACAATGGGTAAGAAAGCCCTCGTAGATTCTGCTCTTTATTGATCTCTTTTCATGTTTCAATCTTTAACGCTGTCTGTGTAGTTTCTTGGATGATTCTATTTATTTATTTGGTTTAAAAATGAGCTTGATTTGATGATTTTTTAGCATACAATCTGATGATTTGATGAACATGATGTTGTTGATATTATTGAACTTAATGACTGATGGGGTTTAAATAATTCGTTAAATCATGTCGAAAAACAGAATGTCTTATGCTGGTTAGAGCTTTCATCACTGCTTTTTTGGCCACTTGATATATGAAATATGCCTATCAAGCCGGGTTTCTTTCCTGGTCTTTTGGTATTGTCGTTGCTTGAATACTACTAGATTTAGAATATAAACATTGGTTTTGGTTGTGTTTATGATTTTTGAATTCTGGGATCTGGGGTTTAATAATGAGTGTGGTGATGTTTAGGGGCTTATAAGTATGTTTCGGAGCTATGGAGGAAGAAACAGTCAGACGTTATGAGGTTTCTGCAGAGGGTGAGGTGCTGGGAATACCGGCAACATCCTTCAATTGTGCGTGTCACTCATCCTACTCGTCCTGATAAGGCTCGCCGTTTGGGTTACAAGGCAAAGCAGGTGAAGCTTTTGTTTGTAGCTACTTTCATCTATGTAGTTTGCCATTCATGGTGCTGGTGATTGAGTTAGCAATCACTTTATTTGGTGCTGGTGACTGAGTTAGCAATTACATTATCTGGTGTACATCTACTTGGTGATGATATACATTGGATTTTCAGGGGTACGTGGTCTATCGCATTCGTGTGAGACGTGGTGGAAGGAAGAGGCCAGTTCCTAAGGGTATTGTTTATGGCAAGCCAACAAATCAGGGTGTTACACAGCTCAAGTTCCAGCGTAGCAAGAGATCTGTTGCCGAGGAGCGTGCAGGAAGGAAATTAGGTGGTCTCAAAGTTCTCAACTCATATTGGATTAATGAGGTTTGTTTTAAGTTCATTTTTACTTGCTCTTTCAACTTTCCATGTTATGTTAGGAGGCAATAGCTTTACAATATGATTTATAATGACTTGATGAGGACCCTGTTTTTATTAAGCATGTTTGATGTTCAATTGAACTAAGAATGTCCCACTGATATTTACTTGGCAAGTGAAATAAGAGGGTCATAACATGATTAGCCTGTATTGTTTCTCTAAGACTTATCGAAACCCTTTTCATATTTCTTAGGCTCTATACGTGTTGGCTTGTACTCTAAAGCTAATTTAACCTTAACCTTTCAGGATTCCACTTATAGATATTATGAAACTTCTATTCATTGTGTTTGAATGCTTGAATGCAAGCGTGTATGACTATCTTTTGAAACTTGTGCGGACGCATCTGGTTGCAAGCACATATGACAGTCATGCGAAACTGACAGTCTTCAGTGTTTGAAATAATAATTACTTGGCAAGCGAGATCAGAGGTGATAAACCTGTGTTGGCTATTGCCACTTCTTGCTTCCTCCTTGTCTCTCTTAGGCTCCATACATGTTAGCTTGGAGTTTTATTTTCAAGCTAACGCCACAATTGTTTTTTCAAAAAACTAGTATTACTTGAAAAATAATTAGCAAAATAGCATAATTGATGAGTTGCCCTAGTGAATAGGGCAATCTATAGTTGTCTTCTTCTCAACAACGCAATTTAATAGGGTATGCTGCTTAACTTTTTGAAATATATAAAAAAATTTGGTTTTGTAGGTCAATTTAAAATTTTAAATAATACTTATCATCTTCACATCAAATCAAAACAACTAATTTATTATTGATGTCATTTTATTCTCAATATTTATTTGTTTTTTAATAAGGTCTATATCGGAAATTTTTTCCTAAAATTTTTGAGTTATCACAACAACTTATTTATCGATGTCATTTTATTCCTATTTTTAAAAAAATATTTAAATAATACCTGTCCTCTTTAATTCAAAATAATTAATCATTTTCATTTTATATCATTTTCAATTTAAATTTCAATGAAACTCCTTGGTTTGTCAAATTTAAAAGGATTTAAAATATAAATAATTAGTTGTAGTCAATTTAAATTTCATTCCTTGGTGAATTAATTAATTAATAGTATATGATAAAATCCTAATGAAATTTATGCTTTTCAACATCATTTTTATTTTAAGTCCATTTCAATTTGACAAACCAAGGAATTTTATTGAAATTTAAATTGAAAATGATTTTAAATGAAAAATGATATTATTTAGAAAATTTAAAAAATGGAATAAAATGACTTAAAAAAATCTTTTGTTTTGATAACTAAATTTTTTTGGGAAGAAGTGAAAAATCTGAGAGAACTGTTTTAAAAAATAGATAAAATAAATATTGAAAATAAAATGATGTCAATAAATCATTTGTTTTGATTTGCAAAGGATAAGTATTTTTTTAAATTGAATTCCAAAACAAATTTTTCATATATTTCAATTTGTTATCTTCTTGTTGGTAAGAATGCAATCTATGTGGTTGTGCTGTTTTCAATATCGCAGTTCATTTTTGCTAATTATTTTTCAAGTTGTGCTAGTCAATTTTTTTGGTCAGGTGTTACTTTCAAAAACTTTCCTGTAGCTGATTTAACTTTTCACTTTTCAGGATTCCACTTACAAATATTTTGAGGTCATCCTGGTCGATGCTGCTCACAATGCTATTCGCAATGATCCAAGGATCAACTGGATCTGCAATCCTGTCCACAAACACAGAGAGCTTCGTGGTCTCACATCTGCTGGAAAGAAGTACAGGGGTCTCCGAGGAAGGGGACACTTGCACCACAAGGCACGGCCTTCCAGGAGGGCAACATGGAAAAGGAACCAAACTCTTTCTCTCCGCCGCTATCGGTGATTGCACGGACATGTATTTGGTGCTTTCGTTTCTGTGCGGACTTGGTGCTTTCTTGAAGACTTTGCCATTGAGAGATTATTATGATAGTTTATTACTGTTTGTTTAGTACTTGCTGCATTGGATGTAGCCTTATTTTGATACAAGTTTATTCACTTGTAAGACTGGATATCCTTGACTTTATTGCAGTAGATTTTTGTTGTTGGATGATTTGATCGCCGTCTTTCACGTATATTGTTTATTTAGCTGAAGGAAACGCAGAGGATTTGCTTTTGAGATCAATTTTATAACTGGTTCTTTGAATGAAATGATGCCCTACCCAGAGAGGAAAAAACATCGCTAGATGGTCCAGAGATTTTTAGGTTTTAATTAGAATCAGATGTCATTCGATTGTGGTTTTTCATCTCTTTCTTCGTATCTTATAAGGGATTCCTTGCGATTATTATTTGGTTTTACGTCAGCGATGGAGGAGGAAAAATTGTATGTTTTTCTTCTTTTTAAAGCTAACTTGTTTCGTCTTGAATTCTGCTGTGATCAGCCAATACCCCTCTTAGGAAAAAAGGTCGGCAAGAAACCTGAACTCCCTTGTGCACGGTTAAAGGTCTGGCTCGTCCCTTTCTTCGGACAAATCTCACATTCTATCAGTGTTTGTTCTGTGGGCTTGTTTGAATGTTTGCCATTGTCGTGACGTTGTCATGCACTGCAAGTTCAAGTTGTACGTACAAGTAAAAACAATGGTAATATTATTTTTTATTGGAAAACACAATGGTAAATGACTATTGTACTCTTAGAACATTATATTTTAACTTGATAATAGTAGGTTCTTATGATAAAATTACTTGCTTTTTGGCCAAATCCAAAAGGATGGGTGAATTTGAGGTGTTAGGATTTTATTTTTTAAAAAATTGATAATCTAATCAAAGGTTTGGAATTGCTTCTTATGATGGATCATGTTATTTCTAGTTTAAAGAGATTAAAATCCAAAAGAAAATGATTAAAAAACAAAACATTTTTTTTTTTTAAAAAAAAAAAGTTGCATTCACACTTCATAGCTGCCATGTGGTTCCCTGGCTAATTTAATCTTCGTGGCTTCACTCGTACGAAGCTTCGTAATATATATATATATATATATGACGAGGAATCATTATTCTCTCAGTGAATTTCTGTTGTATCGTTGAACTCTTCAACCGTAGTACAGAACTTAAATCAGAGCCCCTCCCTCTACTACTGGAAAGAATATTAATTATAATGCAAGAGATATGTTACAATAGATGACGAAAGCTCCAACCACATGCTGTGCTTGAGCGAACTTTATAGGATAAAATTGAAATCAATAAGCTTTAACACCATTCACAGCTCTAATAACGTTACCAAATGATGGGCTAATAAAGGTTATTTGAACTTATTTTGGAAGCTACTCAGTCCCAGAATACATGAATCTATCATATGTTCTTACAATAATCTGAGACAGTAAAAGGCCTATATTTCATCTGCCTTTCCTCATCTTTCAAAACATAAAAAGTCTAACAAAAAAATTCCCTTTGTGTGGTAACTATGTAAAAGCTTCCCGTTGTTTTGTTGGAAGGTCTAGATCCGGTTCGGATTCACTAAGAGGAGAGAAATAGCGGTCCACCATGTCCTCAGACACTTGTTCCAAGCTTGGAGGATTCCACTGCATGTTTCAAAATGCATGATGATACAATTACTTAATGCTAACACGCCTATTATTTAAATAAATGGTTCTAGGGTTGCTATATTCGAACTAATGATTTCAATAATCCATCAGATAACCTTTCTAGTAGTGGAGTACATTATCTTAGAGCTACATTCTGCAAATAATTAGGATCGTCAAATTCCATCTTGGTATACAAGTAAACTTTCCATCCATACCTTTGGTGCCAAGTCCTTGTCCACCATTCGTGCCCGAACCCCCTGACAAGGTTATAAAAACAAAACACAAAATTAAATGGTAATGACTAAAGATTCTGAAATATTTTTCAATTGAAAGATAGATTACATTTCATACCTCACAAAAATCACCAGAGATTTGCTTGGATATTCCTTGTAGGCTCATTCGATATTCACGGACCAAGCACTGATCAAGTGTCTGAAATCTACCTTCTTGTATCTGAACCAGTTGATGTTTGTAGCTTAGATCATAACAATGAAATGATTGTAGAAGAGAAAGTCAGCCAGATAACAATGGTTCAAGGACTCACAGATCTCAAGGAAACCTTCAAGCTCAATGGTGACGCTTCTTTAAGTCTTCTTAGAGTGGAATTGAACCATGCATCGTTTGTTTCAGCAGCTTCCCTTTCCTGAGAGAAATGGTTATCTAAAATCATGATAGCAATTTTTGCTGGAAAAAAGATAATTAGAATTTATTAGCATGGGGCCTGCGTGTTGCCATGGGTCTGTTTATAAAAATTGTTATAATAAATTCAATTAAAGCTCATTTAATTTTTTATGGACAAATCTTGCCGTCCCACACATTAATTTACTCTATTTTTTTGGATTTAGAGTTTGTAAACTAAAATGAAAAATTTAAAATAAAAAACCCTTATATTGAATAAATTTAAAGTCAGTGGACTGAAATAAAAATGAATGTATGTAAATATACCTGACATATAATTGTATATGAAGGGACCGAATCACATATATTAAAATTTTAAGGATTAATGTGAATTTAATTACAAAAACCACAGAAGTTTTTTTGGGAAAAATGCATGGATTTGACCTGTATTCTTTAAGCTAAAAGCCTGGATCACTTTAGATTTAGGGATGATATTGCCTAAATTAAAAATTAAAGGACCAAAGTGAATAAAATGACAAAAATCACTTAAATTGTCTGAGAAAACTACGTTTTGGGACTTTATATGCATTTATTTCCCTTTTCACCTAGAAGGAACTGTAGGATCCATGTTTCCTTTTAGTAGCTAGGATATTTATTATTTATAACAATTAGCGTTTATTTCTTCCCCTGGGGTGGGGTTGGGGGAAGGTATGGGGGAAATAATGGCTTTTCAGGGGAATCTGTTCAGCAAGCTGCATTTTAATGGGCAGTACTTGGGCTTTGCTAACGGCTCTTCCAAGATAAAAGCTGACAGGACCATCACTCTTTTCAGTCCTTCACAAGGAGTCAAAAGAAGGGGCTGCTGGAAAATCTTCAAGATTTCCCACCCCAGAAGGTTTTTAACTCAGTTTATACCCATAAGTGAAGGAGTTCTTTCCTTCCTTTTTATGCACCCACCCTTTGCACGTCATATCTGTCTGCTTAGTCCTTTGTCTCCAAATTCTTTCTCCCAAAAAAACCAATTTCAAAGGAGCCACAACTGGATAAGGTTTATTTTCTTCGATAATGATGAAAAAGAATGCAAAGCGTAAAACTTCCAATTGTTCTCGGGGAGCGATCTATATAAAAAGATTCTATTACGTGAACATTTGATTGGATTTATTGTTCTGGGTCAAGGAAAACATGTGACTATCAGAATAAAATCTTACCAGAGCATCAAAGATTTCTTCAACTGTGTCATGGCTGAAACATTTATCGACCATTTCAATCCTAAACAAACAATACAACATAAGGTCAACTGAATAGATTATCATATTGTTAAACACAAAGCTTCTTTTTTTTTTCAGGGGGAGGGGGGGTTAGGTTTTGTTGCGTATGCTACGAAAGGCAAATATTATTTTCCAGTAAAACAAGAGCATGCTACAGAATGAAAATGAAAGACAATATATTACCTGTGAAGTACACTCATCTTATCTGGATAGACAAGGTCACCATATTGTTCTAAAGAAGTTTCAATGACAGAAGGATCATCAGTGACCAGTTTTCCAAGATGATGTTCAACTAAATGAAGTTTCTACAGGATCAAAACAAACAACATAGGATAATGTCATACAATCAGGACAGAGAAATAAATCAAGACAAAACAAGAAAAGGTTTCACCAGTATTAACTTCGCTATTCGTGTAGTGTGTAGCTAAGCCACAAGCAATCATTTCTGCTCCATTAAGCGTTCCTCCGGTTAAAGCCAAGTACTCACCTGCAAACAAGAATACACCTTATGCCATACTCATACTAGAGTATTAAGTAGGTTTAAAAAAAACACTTTTAAGTTGTGGTTTTAAAAAGATAAGTTTTAAAAATTGTATTTTCTTAAAATTGCTATGAGATAGATTTTTGCATGCAAAATAAATAAAAAACAAGTTACTTTAGCTTTCTACAAAACCAATGTTTGAAACGCAATTATGTACGGCGCTCGGTGCAAAAGGCAGAAGCTAGTTGGCTGACCAAACAGTTTTTTCTCTGTGGTTGGGTAAAAAGCAAAAGCTACCACAATACCAAACGGTCTCTTTTAAAGTTGCTAATCGATGAAGTGAGGCTACAGACAAGGATGTTTTCATTTAAGCCCACAAAAAAAGGGATACAAGGGAAGAAAAGAAATGCAATAAGAAGAAGAATTGAAATCTAAAATAAAAGTTCAGGTAACAGAATTTAATAATACTACCCCAGAAAGAAAAAGTACTGCAAGAGTACCTAAGTGACCAGGTAGATGTGAGAGGAAGAAGGATGCTCCAGCATCAGGGTGGAATCCAATCAGAGTTTCAGGTGTGGCGAAAACCTACATGAGTTGCAAAATTTATATAGCCGTAAACAATTAATTCAAATAGATATGCTAAACAAGTCACTGATTCTGCACTGCTTTCACATTCACATCACTGGATATAGGAAAGGAAGCATCACTAATATGCACTTATTGAATGTCATGAACACCAGCGTACAGAAACAAGGTTATTAAATGAGATTTCCTTCTTAATACAAGATTTTTGGGTTTCATATGGGCAACTCAAAAACAAGCTGGTCCCTTGTCAATAAAACATGTTGCGAATAACAATCTGCATGGCCATAAAACACAATGGACATACTGAAAACTTGCTTTTAAAAAAAAAATGACATGCCGAAAGCTCTAAATGGGCTGAAGTGCCAACTTTCATGATTATTGGCATTAAAGAACTCCATTGTGACATGCACATCCATGAACATAACACAAGGATACACGATTAGCTTTAAATAGATTTAAATGGCAGCGGGGGGGGGGGGGGGGGTAAATAAAAAGCATTATTACAAGATCAAAACTTGTTTTCTATTACATACAGTTTTGTCTGTTGCAAGTCGAAATGTTCCAGGGATTGAAATTCCAGTCCCACCACCCATGGTAATGCCATTCAAAATAGCCACCTACAAGGAAATTGTTACTCACCAATGTAACCATGCTGATAACTTACTAACACAAGTAAACTTATAAATAAGATATCAGCCACATTTCCTTGAGTTATTAATCAACCAGTGTAATTATACTGATCACCGACAAGGAACCTTCATGCATGTCAATATCAGAGCTACAAAAATTGACACTGAAATGCAGAAAACCAGACTCAAAATCCAGCAATCTATACAAGCTGTTGACGATTTAAATCTTGAATACTTACATGTGGCTTCAAATATGTACCTAGTACGTATATGAATGTATATAAAGTCCCAAAAAATTCCCTACACGCTTCCCATTTCCCTGCATTGATTGAAACAAATATTAAGCAGCTGAATAAGCAAGATCAAAATAATATTTTCAATACGCATGTATGAAACTCTGATCTCTTACCCTGGTTTATTAGGTGATAGAGATTAACAATATCTCCACCAGCAGAAAATGCCCTGCCACTGCCCTTCACAAATTCAAAACAAACACACCAAGTATCCCTTAGCACAGATTAAAACACAACCAATCAAGAAAAAAGAAGAAGAAGAAACACATAGCTGAAACCATAGAGGGGGATCTTACCTTTAATGTAACAAACCCAACACTTGAGTCTTTCTCCCAAGCTTTATACAATTTTAACAATCTAGCACCCTAAAAAAACCAAAATTGAACAAACCCGATTAAAAAGAAACAATTTTGAATCAAACCCAGTTCAAAAAAACACTCACCATATTAGTATTAAGAGCATTAAGAGCTGAAGGTCTATTAAGAATGGCACTTCTTGAATTAGCTTTGTCTTCAACGAGTACCTACCCCAAAAGGAACCCGAGTCTTAAACTTGACAAGAAAAAAAACACAAACAATCCAGTAAAGGGTTGGTCTTTTTAAACAAAAGAACGAAAAAAGAGAGAGACTAACTTGGTTATCAAGATCATCTTCAGTTGGAGGAGAAGAAGAGAGGCTTCTGCTGTGCTGTGGGCAATGTGTGAGAAAGCTATGGGAAAGCTTAGATTTATTATTGTTACAGCAGCTTCTAATCAATAGAGCCGCTGCTGATTTCAAACCCTGCATTAGCGCTTTGCTTCCTTTCGTTTCAATTCTTGTTTTTCTCTCTATTAGAAATGCCACTCCTCGCTGCAAGCTCAGTTATTTTGTGGGCCTTAAAAACGGGAGAAGAGAGAGAGAAAATTATATATATATATATATATATATAAAATCCCTTTTATGAATATCTAATTTTAACATTTTTATCAAAGAAAAATTGGATACCAGTTTTAAGTAGTCCAATTACATAACTATTTATCCCAACGAAACAACTTAGTCATTACAATTTGGGATTTTCATCACGAGGCAAAAGGATGAGGCGGAGTTTTCAAGTGGAAGAGAAACTACCCTATGCTGTGAAACCATGGTCCATTAATTTAATTCATATAAGATTTATTAGGTGTTATGCTATATAATTAAGGATAGCTCAAATGGTAAGGTTCTATATTTATTTTTTAGAAGCTATCAATTCGAGTCTCATAAATTTCAGCACCACTAAAAGTTTATATGGTCGTTAATTTCAAGGCTCGTGAGATTAATTGAGGTGCACGCAAACTGATCCGAACATCCATTTTAATTATATATATATATATATATATAATATTTTTAGTGTAAGTTATTTTTAATTAGAAATTTAGATATAAGATTGATACACAACTTTTTGTTATCTAAAAATAAGTCGGATCGGGTTTTCAAAACCTCCT
>Ga0307515_10006698_pt1 | contig 22940 bp, 31 predicted proteins | sample 17_EM_MG_FD_194513 | JGI IMG/M metagenome (GOLD analysis project Ga0307515, IMG submission 194513) | Populus trichocarpa ectomycorrhiza microbial communities from riparian zone in the Pacific Northwest, United States - 17_EM | ecosystem: Host-associated > Plants > Roots > Unclassified | place... | reverse complement strand
ATTCGACTCGCAAGGGAGTGGATGGAAACATCTCCGGGGGTAAAGGAGCTCTTCGACCTGTGGATAACTATCAACCAAGTTCGTATCGTATACTTTCAGTTCTGTGGGAACCTAATTTACCCCCCCCCCTTCTTCCTCTTAGCACCAAATGGGACTCTCTGCCGTGGTCATATCCCTGATGTCCTGCCTCCTCAACCTCCTTTCAATTCATTATCCCGACCAACACTACGGCCTTGCGATCCTGAAGACACTTTTTCTACCTCAGTGGTATCAAAAATTGAACACCCACCTCCACGGAAGTCACTCCGAATTGATTCTGGTCACCATGAAACTCTACAATGCTGTGTCGAATTTCGCGGGTGGTCGGGAGAGGAAGGTAGTCATGGAAATATTCTCCTGGGACAACAGGGTCGCGAAGTTGTTGAATATGCGACGGAGAGGGAGAGGAGATATTAAAGACACGCTATCACGACCTGGTGAGTGTTACTACCAGTCGTTCCGTCACTGTGGTTTCATGGCCATCGTGTAGATATCAGAACGCTTTACATGTTGTTCATCCTCTCTTTTGTCGACACAACAACCCCAACCAACTTAAAAGCAATGTTCCTGGAGCAGCGCAAAGAGTCATTGGCTGCAGTCCTCAAGGGTTTAAGTCAGGACTCCTACTCGGTAGTCCGTCTGGTTCTCGAGAAACTTTGGGGTGGTATGTGGTCAGACACAAAACTGAAGAAAACGCTCAAGATCAGTCTCTTTAACGAGACCGTGCTCTCTAATGTGCGCAAAACTCTAGCCTTTCCTTGAGAATCCGGAATAACGCCTTTACAGCTCCACAAGCTCTACGAACGTGACATTGCGGATGAGGGAGATGCCCAGGAAAACATCCCTGCAGACCTCGTACACCACTTTCTTCTCGCCATCTCCACGCATCCTGGGACCGGAATTTGTTTTAGAGACAACGGGTGGTACCCTCGGGAAGAAAACTCCGATTTGGGAGCTAATGGAAGGAGACAGGGGAGGATCTATAACAAGATTCTCGCGAACTTTTTGAAGACTCTGAAAGTGAACGAAGACCTTCGACAGCAAGAGCTGGCTATCAAAATTTTGGCGGCATGCCCGGAGCTTGTCGCAGGGTAACGACCTATTCTATATCAATTTTCCCCATCTCATATCTTTCAAGCTATTGGGCTGCCGCCGCACTGACTTTGGAACCTCGACTCTCATCAAAATGGCTGACGAACGTTGCGTTTTTGGGAGTTGTAATCTCATTGCCCACCCCTACCGCATCTTTCTTCCTCCCAGGCACCACGATCTGCCACCCTTCTCCGCCATCTACGCCCACTATCATAGAGAATATCATCCCCACTAACAACTTCAAAACCCACCTCACAAAAGGTCTCCAGTCGCCCTCGCCGCTGGTCCGACATTTTACAGCGTTGACACTGGCGAAGTGTCTTCGAAAATACGACTCTGTCGTCACCGCTCTCCGGGACGTTGCAGAAGCACTAGAAGAGGAGGAAGATGGACAGTGGAGGCAGGCCACCGTGGCCCTCGAGGTCGAAGCCAGGAAGCGTGTGCCGGAGCTCCAAGCCGTTATCGCTTTCTCGCAACAAAAATCTGATATTGTCCAGGAGAAGCGCGCTTCTGGCGATGGAACTGCGGTCGCAACTTTGAAACCTCTAACGGCCTCGATGATATCAGAATCCGCGTTGAGGATTTTGTGGTTGTATCACAAGTGCTTACCGACTCTGGTAGCCGAAGCGAGGTTCGACCCTGGGAAGTTGTTGTGGAGCTTCTTGCACCACCGAAGTGGAGAAGTGCAGGGACATTCTGTGGATGGGTGGGATATGCTAAGGCGGCTGCACGTATTGAGGCTACTGAAGGAGAGTGACCAGTTTTCGTGGTCTGGGAGGGCAGGTAACGAGACTTGTTCATCCACCTTTGGGCCCCTTTCTCATCATTGCCTAGCGTCTTATAGCAACTTGCGGATTCTGCTTCAGGGTCACCTGGAGACTCGAACAGCCGCCCTCCGACGTGAAATCGGCCTGTTGCTGCGCCATGCAATGGCCGGTGATCCGCTCTTCCAACATGACCCTGACGAGATCTACCTCTGGCTGGAGTGCATTCCTTCGACTTCTTCTCGAGGTGGGACCAAGTCCCCTGACGGTGTCGAGCTTCTGGACGGCGGTGCTATTGTTATCAAGTTCCTCGATGAGTGTTTTCTACGGTGCGCTCGGGCGCCGTATAAGTACCTTGAAGATCTTTCGGCGGTAACACCCTCCCCTTCGCCCCCGCCCAAGGATCCTGCCGAAGAATCTATCGCCAAACGGCCAGAACTCTTTCCGAGTCCCGTCCTGATGACTTTGTTCGAACAATTATCCGTTCTTGTCAAGTCGGAGCCCTCTCCGTCGGACCTCTACTCACTATCGGTCTTCATTCGCCATCTAATCTTCAAACTTAGTCAGAAGATGCAGAGTCTGTGGTTCACCCAGGCGGTTACGGAAAAGGTGGACGCGATATTTGGCGACGATGCCCTACCTAGCTACCCGAGTATTGCGAAGGCGGTACGGAGGGAGGTTCGGATCCTTCGTGCCTGTTTGGCCGGGCTGGAGGATCCCCCCTTGGGCACACCAGGGACGATCACGGATCAAATGCAAACCTTTCTCGCGAAAATTGAAGTAACCCCACTTGGTATGCTATTCCCTATGTTTCTCCATATTTGAGGTTGAACCTAGGAATAGATTCACCGGAGGAAGTGCGTATGGCCGCCAGCATAGAACTTGTAGATTGGCTTCGACTAGCGGATCACTCGTTGCATCCGTCGGAAGCCTTGAGATTGGCGTCCACTATGGAAAGGCTCCACCCTACCTCCGTGAAAATGTTGGTCGAATCATTTCACCCTGATCAAGACCTTTTCTGGCAACTACTTTTGAATCCCACGGTAACTTCCGAGTGAGTGAAACCATCCCTGAAGTGGCGAATCTCGATTGAATCACATTCACCTCAGAGCCGCCTTTGATTGGGCGTTCGTTCAAACCTCCAACGCGAAACTCGGAGAAACTGAATGCAGAGAGAAGTTGATCGGTATGCTCGAACGGAGCGAGATCACCCTTGGCATGGTGAAGCGGGTTATGACACTGGTCTGCCACCGAGTTGGGGCTTCAAGACCATCAGATTACGTTGGGATCGAAGGTCTTCTGCAGCTCCTTGGGGGTGCCATGGCTCTGGCGAAGCAAAGCTTGCTGCCTCAATGTTTCAACGCTGCGAAGGAGTTTATGATTTCACGGCTGAACCACCTGAACGCATTGTGCACGACGCCAGTGCCCGGCGGTTTCCGTGACGGTGAGCCTGTTTGAGGTCGTTTGGTGTAACATTTTAACCAATATTTTTCAGTTCTCGGAAATATTTTTACATCCATTTTCGGCAATGACGTCTACGACCGGTCCCTGCTCGGCGATATCGTCAAGCATTGGTTAACAATACTCGTCGAAGAAACCCACATTGATCAGACTACAGTAGGTCGCTCTGCAACGGTGTCGCGCTCAGTTGACTAACCAGTTGCAGCTTTTCATGTCATCTCTGTGGATCCGGTTTGCTTTTCCCGAGGACCTTCTCGTTATCCTCGACAAGCTTCTCAGAGGAGAATTCGACGCAGACGCCACAACTGGAGCATTGTCAGAACTTGTCGATTCAGTTTTCTCGGTTTTGGGCTCTTCGACCTCCATCCAAACCATTCTATCGGCGTTGAACGAACGGCTGACGCCTTTGTCGGAGTTTTGTTTATCAGAAATGGGTTCTTCCGCTACCGTCCAATCAGTTCTCGCTCAGCTCCTGAAGCGGTCGCTGCCACTTGGATATGATGGATACCTGTCGGAGGATGATGCACCGCTGTCTAAAGTGTTGGTGGAGGCTGAGGACCGCTGGGCACGAAGACTCAAACCGCTAGCTACAGGGATTCGAATCGAAGCATTCCTGTCTACGAATACCTGGACCGCAACGCACGTGGATATCATTACTCCGCTGTTCTACCATTCGCGGTCAGTTCGGGCAACATTTTCTTCCTGGCTAGAACGAGGGATGACCAACGGGCTCGCGGTGGATCTTCTCGTTCATTTACTCCACGGGTTTCTGGATTCTTGCTCACCTGAATACGTGGCTGAAATTCCGATCTGGGACGGATACTTTTCGCGGCTCCTCGATCTCGTATGGGAACGACACGCGAATTCCTCCAAGGCGGTCGGATCCGTCGCTCTCATCTTTCAGTTTTCGAAAGACCGGACGCATTTTACCTCCATACTCAGTAAACGGTTAGCAAAATCGCAAGTTGAAACCGTTGGTCATGGGATCCTCGCTCTCGCGTCTAAGCTGTGGACCCTAGCTCGAAAGGATTCGGAAGGTTACGTTGGGGCAGTGGTCGATCATGCCACCCAATGGGCCGTCCGTCGTCTCTCTGACGGTTCCAGAATGTCCGGGAGTGACACCGCGTTGCTCGGAGAGTTAGGCAGGTTTTGTGATGTTGGCGCTTTTTCACCAACTAACTGTTGATCTTTTCAGGCCTCCTAATTCGAAGGACCGGAAACGTAAAAGCTCACCTGGCGGAACCTGTGATCGCATCTGGGGTCAAGCACCATCTTCAAATTCAAGAGGTCGCCCCCTTATGTACAACTTTGGTCCAACACTGCGGTTTGAAGGTACGGGAAGAGTGCAGTGATATGGTAGATCGAGAACTGATTTTCCCGTCAGCCGGCGTCATCGAATAAGCACCTGCAGTCGATCGTGCAACATCCTAAATTCTACGTTGTCTGCAACCCGTCTGCACTCTCCACTACGCGTGAGGCAGTTGTACGGCTCCTTCGGGAGTTGTTTTATCTCCACCCACAGAACTCCTGCCAACCCAGTCATATAGAGCCCCTTCGCGCGATATATGGTGGGACGCTCTCGACGTCAGATAGAACCCTCATCTCCATATTCCACCTCTTTGAAGTTCACAAGAAGCTATCATGTGCTTCCCTTCTCTCCACGTGGTCGGGTTCTGGAGATACTGGGTCAACTGAGGCATCAGGCGCTGTGCTAAGTCTGGACGCCGGAAAGGTCTTCCATACGTGTCTCAACTTCCCTTGTGGACTGAAGTTCGATTTGGGTCACGAGTATCATGATCAGTCGGAATTCAGGGAAGAGTTGTACGATCCACTATTCTTGAACCTCATCTTTGCGAAAGTGGTTTCAGGGAACTCTCCATCTTCTGCGTTATCTTGGGTTCAAATTTTCCGCACGAACATCGTTTGCGTAGTCATCCGATCCCTTTCCTCGAAAGATGACGCATTCCGTGAGTTGGCGTTATGCAACTTGTCTGGGCTCTGGAAATTATTAGAGGTAAGGAAAACACGAGTGCAGCGATTCCAAACATATGTTCTAACTGCTTTTGTTTCTAGTCGGCAGACATGCAAGAGAGACCTCATGTCATCTATCTCCTAAATCTATTGCGCGACCATATACCTGCACCCGCGGGCGCAATCGGTCCTCCGAGGCTCCCTACGTACACATCCCTGATCCTGTGTCACGCTATACGAGGGATATTTTACCCGTCAAACTTTATATATCCTCTTACCGCCCGGTTCCTGCTACAACGGGCGGAGCTGGACATTCAAGACGTTCCAATGTTTCTCGGGATGCTCTTTAGTGGTTCTGACGACAACTGGAGGAGAGAAAGGATGTGGATGATCCGATTTTTGACAGACGGTATGACAAGCGCGCAGGATTGGAAGATCTCCCGTAAACGCCACACGTGGGATCTAGTGGCCAGCATGTTCCAAGGGTTCAGCCAAGATCACACCCTCCGGGTTGGAATCCTCGAGGTGAATTGATTCCACGGACAAATTCAGAAACGCGTCACTGACTTTATATAGTTTTTAATCAAGATTACGTCCAACCGCTATGCAGTAAATTCTCTGCTGCTCAGGTCCGGGCTGTTGTCTTGGATAGAAATCCAAGTTCATGGAATTGTGACGGAACAAGAGGCCCTGCAATGGTGTCGTGCGCTTGATAACGTCCTTACAGTATCTGATGCCACTAAGTTGGAATTGGTGACTGAAGGACAGTGGCGTAAAACTGTCATGAGGATTATAGAACGAATTTTGGGAACGAATGGTAAGTCGCTACGATTCACGAGCCTTCTCCCTACTGACCTCGGCACAAGTTTCTCCGTCCGTACTCAGTGACTGCGTTAGTCTTATATCTAGACTTCAGGTGGTTTCTCCGGGGGATCCCGACTTGTTGCGGGTGGTGGACCTCGCGCTCGAGTCCACATACGCATTGGAGAGCGATCTCGGGATCCAGGGCGCAACCCCCGTTGGTTCAGAGGATTCGGGGCCGGCATTACGTTCCAAGCATTCATCTGAGGATGCTTCTTTGGTTCTCTGGGGCAAGGTCGTCGTGACTCTTTGGCGGGTTGTGATGGGATTTGATGCGAAGCCAGCATCCTGGGACGGGTTGACCATCCGGTTGTTGATTTGGAGGTGTATTGCCGGTGAGAAGGGGACAGCCGAAGGGGAGTGGGCTCGACGAGGGGCTGTACGTAACCTGGGATCAACAGATGACGCGTGACGAATAATGATTGCCACCGCCGCACCCGTTGATCTTTCTTTGCGTGTGTGATTGTGTGGCGAGTGTTCGTTGATCACAGATCACTGTGATTGCTTGCCGGTCTGTGAGACTCTGCTACACCACGAGGTGGTCCAGGATCTCGCGCGCACCTAACCTACTAAGGATGGCCGCTCGCTTAGCAGCCGGGAGAGTGCGGCGGACCTGTACTGCGTGCATGGGCCAGCCTCATTGAAAATGACCTAATAAGTTCATCCCCAGACTCTGACTACGACCCCCCCCCTCTTCCCACAATGCTCGTGGAATCCATTATCTGCTCTCCTACTTCATATTACCCGTATCACATCGCAGCCAAGCGCTATTCACTGCGTCGTGCAAACGGTGCCACGGAGCAGCGATATGGTGGGCCAGATGAAGACTTGACTTTGATCTTCTTGCACTCCACGAGCTTTCCTAAGGAGATTTGGGAACCAACGATCGAGGGTCTTTTACGAGGACAAAGCCGATGGAGAACCCGAGTACGAGAGGCTTATGCGATTGACTGTCCCAATCATGGGGTGGCGGCGGTGCTCAACGATGGGTTATTGGGCGACTGTCCAGGTAAGTGTGATGAATTTTCCGTATCCCTCACCAGTTGTGATAATTTATAACGCCGGTCCCGATCACGGCTTTTTTCTCACAGCCGGGTCAAAATTATTTACCGAATGCGCGATGCAGTTTCTACTCAGCGGCCCTACGCATAGGATACCGGTGGACTTTTCGAAACGAAATCTTGTGGGAATCGGTCACTCTCTTGGTGGAATATCGGTGTAATGCTCTATTCTCCTTTTGCTCGCCTCCGTCGACGACGGCTGACTTGGTCATCGGGTGCTAGGGTCCTCATGCAAGCCATGCGTAGCCCGATCAAGTTTAGGTCCATCATCCTGGTTGAACCTATACTGGACGTTTACTCTGGAAATGATTACGAGCAGCTCCGCACGAGGCTTGTTCGTTCCGCGTATAAACGTAAAGACGTGTGGAACAACAGGGAGGAGGCAGCTGCTTACTTCAGAAACACCGTTCGGTGGCACCCACGGATACTCGACATATTCATAGTGAGTGTATTATGATTGTCATTGCAAGTGAAAGGATGGAAGTCGCCTAATCACATTGGCCGCAGAGATATGGACTGAGAGATCATCCAACACACACCCACGAGGTCTCTCCTTTCGATGGCGTCACTCTGGCATGTACCCGTGACCAGGAGGTGGTAGGTTAATATCTCCTGCTTATGTTTTGGGGTATTGATTTTGGAATATCACTTCAGTTGATGTACAGGGACAAGGACGGTGCTTCGGCACCCGTTCAGGACCTGAACGTGATTTGCACCCAAATTCCCGTGCACGTTATCTTTGGGGAAAACCCTGACTACCTGTACGTGTCTCCGTGATATCATTTGATGACAACTTCTTCTCATATCCTCCTGTTTTCAGACCGCGGTCAATTCGAGACGGGCTGACGGATCCGGACTCCGGTCGCAGGTTTGCCTCAGTGACCCGGATCCCGAATGTAGGCCACCTGGTATCCGACATGTCCATCTGTTCTCTTACGCGATAATGCTGAAACAACGTAAGATTCCCCAACAGGACCCCTCGGCACTGGCTGCCGCGTTATCTCAGGTCATTCAGATCTATTCCAATGCAAGACCGCGAAAGGTATTCGCAAGACTGTAGCGCTAGTTTGACTGCTACGTTGTAACCATAGCGTGATTGAGGTAGGGTATGTACAACTCTAATACTATGTACAGTTGTTCGATGGTGATACGGGGAGTAATGCGAGGGAGTGAAATTACCTCAAATGTGAAAGAGGCATGGAGACATCGGGTTCTTTGTGCTGATTGGAGACCTATGCTAGTAAAACTACACGAGTTCCTGAAACTTGCTTAAGCTATGCACAAACACTCTGGGAAAACACGTTGCAAAAAAGAGGACTAATAGAAGCTACGACTGGGAAGCGGTGGGGTTAGTTGTCAGTTCTGGGATATACGTGGCACCGCAGAGAAACCTACAATTCTGAGGGTTCAGGCCTGCGAGAATTAGCCCGAGAGTTCTACATTCAAGAGAGGGGTAAAGTATTGAAAGAACGAGGGTGGCAAACCAGTTGGGTACTTGAGGAACGAGAGGAGCACGGACGATGTCTATCGGTCATCCGCGAAGATGACGGGCAAATCCTTCATGTCTAGCACAACAACACCAGCCTCCTCGAGCTCCGCCTCGATTTCTCGCTCAATCGTAGGAGCCGGTGTGATTCCTCCCCCTGATCGAAGGCAGTCGGTCAGAGGATACGACAGATCAATAGACGATAATGATACCCACCGTGCAAAACCTCCAGCCTATCAAAAGTCGTGTGGGAACCTCTGATGAGTAGAACAGTGTTGCCTCGACCGAGAGCGGCGCTACAAGTTGCTCGGACGCAGAAGTCGCTTTGAAGTCCGACAACGACAATCTCCGCATCCTCTGATATCAGCTTTCCCAGCTTTGTCCCGGCAAATGCATTGTTCTTGGATTTGTCGATGATTTGTTCGCCAGGCAGAGGTTTGTGGATAAGCTGCCAGCCTGGGGTACCGAGCTCATCTGGTTCTCCTGAGCCGCCGTCGTTTCGAACGTGGATGATTAGAGGCGGGGGGTCCGCCTTGCAGCGAGCATGATTAAGGATTGTAGTTATGTTGCTTCTGACTTGAGTTGAGGCGGGGACGGCCTTCTTCCCAGTGAACATACCCTCCTGGACATCGAGGAGGAGGAGGACGCGATTATGAGGAGTCGCCATTACTGGAGAGATCGCTTGGCTGGCGCTGTCGTGGACCATGGTGAGAGAAGAGCCGCAAGACGGCGGGGAGCCAAACGCTCTCGACCTCGAGGGAGGTGTGCTAGCTTTAGACTCTAGAGCCTCTCCGAGCGGGCGATAGCACGGCTGCCCATCCTCCCCCACGTGACCTACCTTACCCTCTTCCCGGAAACCCACCACTGGCACAGGCACTCCTCTTTCCTTTCACTCGTTTCCTTTCTGTTTATTTTTTTTGCAGCCGACTACTGCCGAGAACGATGGCCGCGAGACCACTCTTGGTAACGCACCAGGACACTTTTGACTTGCGGGATCAAATCCATCCAGATGACCACAACAATACTCACCAAGGCGTCCTAGACGCCGCATACCATTCCGACGAAGAGCATTCCATGTTGGAAGACGATTCAGACGGCGAGGACGGGGGCGATTACATGGACGACGACGACGGTTCTTCATCACTTTCGATCCCCAACGAGTCCATCGACTTCGACCTCGTCTACGCTTTACACAGCTTCGCTGCGACCGTGGAAGGACAGGCGAATGTCGTGAAAGGTGATAGTCTATTTCTCATGGACGACAGCAACAGCTACTGGTGGCTTGTTCGCGTCCTCAAAACCCAGGAGGTTGGCTATATCCCCGCCGAAAACATCGAAACTCCATTCGAGCGCCTAGCAAGGCTCAACAAACACCGGAATGTCGACGTATGCCTGTGTTAAGATCCCTCATTCCGTATTCTGATTGCCGTATAGCTCGCGTCTGCTACCCAAACCGAGATGCGTGACGCTCTCGACCCTGCCAACTCCCGGGAACGTTTACATGCAAATACTGCTCGTGTGGCTACTCCCTCTCCCCTCCCCGGCCGACGTGGTCTCTCCCGAGCTGCTGCGCGTAGGTCTGTCGCATTCACGCCTTCCCTGTCTGTCCATCGATATCCTCCTGCGGTTTGGAACGAGGATGAAGAAGATGACGATGATGAAACGGAATGGGATTTGGAAGGATACGAGGATGAGGACCCCGATCTGGCGGATGAACAGGCTCAAATGGAAAGCCAGCTACAACAGATGGAAACTGATGACGGAATGAGCTGGGAGGATGGCGCCGTCGAGGAAATGCAAAGACAAGCCCAGGCAACCACTTCTACTCTGGAACCACCCCGATCCGCAGAATTTCAGGAACAGTTTCCCTCCCAGCTTCCCGTTCAGCAGATCGCTCAACTCACCCGGCAGCCCGCCGGTGAAACATCTCCCACCTTGTCGACCTCTCCGAGACCGAGCGACCTCGCGCTTGCCGCAGAAACCATCAGACTCACGGTTACCCCTTCCGTCGCTCGCGATCCTGCCCTCGCTGAAGAGCCTGTCCAGCGGCCGCAACCCGCACAGCCGGTCACACTTCTCCCGAGCGCCATCATGGCGCAACAAGAAGCGGAGAGGAAGAGGACGAGGGAAGAGATTGAAGCCTTGGAAGCCGCACAGAAGAAGGCGAGGAACAAGATTACTCCGGATCAGCAGCGGCCTCAACCCGCAGGCAAACTTCGGAAGGATCGCAGCGAACCAGAAGAGGAAACAAAGGAGAAGAAGCGTGGTCTGTTTGGGATTTTTGCAAGGAGGAAGGACAAGAGTAGCAAGAGCAGCATCACATCGAGCAACGCTTCCTTGGACAGTTCCAGCGACTTACGAATTTCGGAAGATTCGAGTATTTCTGCTGGCCAACAACAGGATGGTAGCTCCCCTACCACGACAAACGCCAGACAACAGCAGCAACAGCAGATCCTTCAACAACAGGTCGTATACCGTAATGGTGGCGCTGACCCCAAACGCGCTCACCCTTCACCTACTGGATCACAGGACCAGATCTCACAGCATGCCTCTCAATTGCGTGAGTACGACTTGCAGCAACAGAAGTTGTTCCATGAATACCTCACCCGCTCTCCTTCTTCCCCTCCCGAAGCGTCCTATGGTCTTGCTTCCGCTCCACTGATGCCCTACTCTCAATCATTCTCCTCCTCAGCGAGCTCTACGAACAACCTCAGCCCCACCGCTCCCCGCCCTCGACCTGGTTCTCTTATTCTCTCGTCATCAACCACTGATGGTCAGGGAGTCGGTGTCCCCGATCTCAACGTTGTGCGCATTTTCGCTGGCAAGCACGTCCAGACCGAAGCGACGTTCAAGACCGTCTTGCTCAACAGCTCAACGACTTCTTTCGATCTTGTCAAGCAGGCTCTCCAGCGATTCAGATTACCTGCTGGAGAGGATGCCAGTCAGTATTATCTGTCGATGAAGCAAGTTGAGGGCTCCTTCGCAATCTTAAGACCGGAGGAGAAGCCTCTTGGCGTTTTTGAATCCCTACTTGAGGCTGCCATGGAGCTGCCGAGGGTCAAGCGGAGTAGCGTCGGAAGTATAAGCTCAGTATCCAGCAACCTATCGATGCACCCCGCGATCAAGAAGTTGGCCATGAACGACTTCACTGATGACTCTGCGGTCAAATTCTACCTTAACAGGAGACTGAGGGAAGGCGAAACGGAGAGTCCGGATGGGTTTGGTGAAGAGGATACCACGTTGATTACAGATGGTCCGATCTCTGAGGAGCCTAGGTCACAGTACCTCACCACTGCTCCCCTGTCTCCTGCGCAAGAAAGGTTCAGCTCCCCTGGACACAGGTTCTCGATGCAGGTTCTCATTTACCCTGATGATCTTCCCGACGACATGGTGTTTGATACCCAAACCGAGGCGATCGTCTTCAAGAGCACTGCCAAAGATCGGCCTCAGTCGGAGGTCTCGACCTCCTCAGGAGTCAGCTTGTCTTATCGCAGGAAGGTCTTCATTTTCCCGAAGAATATCACCGTCGCGGAGGTCATCGAGATTGGGTTGGAGAGATTCGGTATCGTGGAGGGCGTTGTAGATGGTGGAGATGAGGTTGAGGACAAGTCGTCCAAGAGGAGAAGCTCGTCGAGAGTCCGGTATACCTTGCATGTCGATGTTGGTGGGAAAAGTAAGCAATCATTTTCTTCTTTGAGTTGTACGCACGCTCATATGTGTTTGAAGCTCGTGAACTCTCTCCTTCAAGCAGGATCATAGATGCCTACCTCCGTCCCCCGACACTCAAACCTGCTGATACCCGGTCATCGAAGCGTCGTTCCGTCGACTCGGCGATGCTGCTGGGCAACGCAGAAGACATTTCACCTGAAGACCCTATGTTCTTCTTGAGACGTGCGATTGCGTACCGTCATTCGTCACGGAACCGCCTATCCGCTCCTCTGGATGAGATCGCACTCCAGAAATTCCATCGAGAGTCGGTCTCAAGTTTTGCCTCGGACGCCACCATTCCTGCGGAAGACTTGAAACGACAACAATCGCAGCCATCTCAGAAGGAGATCATCGCGGCGCAAAGAGCAGCCACACGCGCCACTCAGCACGCCATCCTGTCGACACAGTCCAATTCCTCTCATGGTGTCGATGTTCTCTTGCCCGGTAACGCGATTATTCGAAGTTCCCGCTACGAAATCGACGAGCGGACGCGGTACTCGTACATCGACGCCGATGGGGAGACCTACGACGTTAGCGACATCATTGAGGAAGAGCTAAGCAATGACCTCCAACATACCGGAGGAACGGACCTCCTCCAGGGTGTGAAGGAGGTTCCAAGCAACAAGCTGGATCGTGTCCTTAACAAGATCAAGGACGGAAAGGGCAACGGTAAACTGCCGTCTTCTCAAGCAGACGACAGTTTACACTCCAAACGGTCAAGTTCCCCCTCGTTGTACTCGTACGCTGAACGAGATAGCACGGGCCCGGACGGCACACAGACTTCGAGGACCAGTACCCCTCTCGTTTCAGCCATGAATCCAAAACACCCGATGTCGAACATCGTTGCTGGTCGCACCGCTTCTCCCCTGGCAAGATTAGCCGCGAGCAATTCGAAATACTCGACCATCCACGAACGACAAAATTCTATCGCGTCAATGTTGTCCGATCTTCAGTCGGGATACCGCAGTCCGACGCCTGGGACTCCACCCTATTCATCCACACGGGCGGCCTCCGTGCTGCGGAGACCGAAGCCATTTATTCCAAAGGACGATTTTGGTCTGTCAAACATGTTAGCAGTGATCGAGTTGGGGGGATCAGTAAGAACGCCCACGCCTCCGCCTTCCGATTTTGTGGAAGAGTTCTTCTTTGGGAAGAAGATGGATGTTGAAGCATTACATCCTGCAGTGCGGGAGATTTATGCTGATTCGTTTAAACAACTAGAAGCTATGGATACGGTAAGCTTCTCACCCGTGATCTTCCCTGGGGGCGTCCTAGTGCTCACTCACTTCACCCCCACCCCACCGTTGTAGATCTTGGACGAGTTGCTCGCCACAACGGGTCACACATAATCTTGGTATCCATTGGTTTCAAATGCGCGTATATCTACGTATTTATTGCTCCATTGATCACGCTCCTTTACCATTTCTTGTTTTACTTCTACCGGTTGGCGGAATCTCTTTTCTCACTTCGAATTCGCTGTATGTCTCTTCTATCATCATTGGCATATTACTTAATATAATACCCCGACAACCCTTCGTACAGAGTAGTGGCGAAGGTTCCGAGGTTTGAGGCTTATAGTTCGCCTCTAGCCCTTTTGAAGGTGCCAGAGCTGGAAGGGAAAGTCCTGGTGAGCCAGTCCCTGAGGTAGGTGTTGACCTCCTCGGGCCTCTCCATGTGTGGCCAGTGGGCAGTTGGGACGGACTGAGTGATTCATGAGCGAGGAAAATGCAAACGGTGGGTAACCTACCACTTCTTCCAGCTGGGGAACGAACGAATTAGATTTGGCGATTTGAGAAATAACCCTCCAGTCAGCGACGGAGTCCTGGGGGCATCCGTTAGGTAGGTCACACGGATGACGAACCAGAGGGAGTGTACCTTGTTAGGGTAGATCGCCAGCGAGGGAACGTTGACGCTGAACATATTACTGTCATGGGCTGCCTGCCAAGAGAGATACCTGTTCTACAATAATAATAAACCAGGTGATACGATCCCATCCCGGGGGTGACGGGGAATGTAGTCACCTTATGCTGGTAAAATTGGAGACTATTTTTGAAACCGGACTTGGTGAATTGATCGACCAAGTAATCCTCTTCCTCCTGCGTCAGCAGAGGACTCCGGGACAGCTGTGTGAATCGTAGTTGAGTGCCTGGATTGGAGGGGGATCCCTGGCTTACCTCGATACCATCGAATGGGGTCAAGAGCGACGTCGAGCTGGTCAGGAAAGCATCTGGAGCGGTGGTGTTGCTGTGTTTGTAGAGAATGCGGATGGTGCGCCTGACATCAGCCTCGAGCTCTGCAGCGGCAGAGTCGACCGCATCCCTGAAGTAGATATTATAGGTTAGTTTAGGGAATGAAGGTAAGAGCTCCTCAATGGAGGTGTAGGGACCGGCAGAAGTAAGGTACTAAAGTTTACCGTGAATCATTGTTTCCAGATTCCAGAAGGGCAGCGACTTACGGGAGCGGTGAGGGAGACAACACCCGAGAAAATGTCGGGGCGAGCACGTCCAGCTTCCCAGCAGATAAAGCTACCCCAATCATGTCTATTGTGGCCAGATGTATCGGCCTCCAAACAGAAACCGACCTAAGGGAAACGGTGGACTGACCCAACGCAAACTGGTTTACCGGCTACCTTGGCGTGTTTGAGGACACACGCCAAGTCATCTACAAAGTCCCCCACAGAGGCGGAACTTTCGACATCACCGGGGTGGTCTGATGACCCCATTCCGCGGAGATCGACGGCGATGACCCGGTGGTCATTCTAGATGGTACAAGGCCGAAGATGAGATCGACGTCGGTCTGTGAGGGTTCCTGCGGTTCGATCACCGATATCGCCGAACCTTGAACTCGTTGATCTGGTGCTTCCATGTAGACCAGACACTCGGCCAGCCATGGACGAGGATGAGAGTGCCCTTCGCCTTTGGGTTCACGTCGACATAGTCTAACACGACGGAATGGTATTAGAGCACACGGAGCAACGTTTCGTTCTCGAGAGCTCACGAATTTCGATCGTCGTCGCCTCATCTGTGGCCCGGTTCACAGCTGGGCACCCGACGATTTTGTGTTCCCCGGTGAAAGGAAACTGCGCAACTGCGCATCCACTGAGGAGGACGAGGATGAGGGTAGACAGTAACATCTGAAGGGGTGGGTTGCTGACGGTATCCGAGAACATGTTAACTAGATGCCCCCATCAGCTTTGTACATGTTTGCCTGACCAAGATTAGCACTTCTCGCACTCTCATTGTAACTGCGTGTGCTTTTCGTCCTTTTGAATTTCATGAATGTCTTGAATGGTCGCGGTAATTTCAATGTTCGAAGACATCACTTGAAGATCTTGCCATTGGGATCCCGCACTTCCTACTGTCGACTGGCACCGCTACCTTTGTGCCGGGCTTCACCACGGAAATCCTGGAATCGCATGAGAATGACTGAACAATTTCCTGATGTCACGCCATTACCGTATACCCACCTCCGAAAGGTGTGACCGTATTGTTGGACCACGCGGCAAATCTTGTGAGGTGCCTCCAATACCACTCAAGGACATGAAAATTTTGTTGAAGTCATGTTGAGATACATTCCAATCTGAGATCGCTCGACCGACGTTGCTGGGGTTGATCGCTGTTGGCCGACGCGCCTTTTGCTTGTCGATCGGTACTACCCGGTGGTGGGTAAAATGGACGTCTGCAGCTTCCCCCCACGAGTCTGAGAGGTGTGCTGGGACCAGATTCCCTCTGCGCAGTCACTGAGGCCTGATATATGATAGCGCGCAAGGTTTATTCTCCCAATGAGTTAGTAACCAAACCTAGTACTGAAATTTTGAAACCCCGGCCCATCCACGATTCGAATTAACATCGAGTTTCGTGAGTCTGGATGGAATCGCGATGGTAAATAAGCCGCATAGAAAAGCAGACACAGTGAGAGGGCTCCGTTGATGGCCTAGAAAGTCACAACGACCGCATTTGCTTCAACCAAGCTATACATATCCCAGCAAACGAGGACCTGGACCTGGAGGATCGTCACGGTCGACCACACGCACGTGATCGAGGACACCATCATTAACGACGCAGCCGACGCGCCAAGTCTGTGGCGAAATTCGTTCACAGACGCCCAGACTCAACACCAACATTCATGAGGACGCCGCCAACCCCAGTCTCAATCGACTGTCTCTCCGGTCTGTCTTTTGTTTTCACCGGAGAGTTGCCTGGCTTTTCTCGGGATGAAGCCATCAGCCTCGCGAAACGTTATGGCGGGTAGGCCCTCCGCCCCTTCAAACCACTTGTTCATTCTCACCTGGGTGTTCAACAGTCGTGTCGTGGGCCAGCCTTCCTCGAAGACATCGTTTGTGATTCTGGGAAATGATGCAGGACCGAGTAAACTCAAGGCGATCGAGAAGCATAACCTACGCACCCTTGATGAGGATGGGTTCATGAATCTTATCGCGACTCGCAAGGGACCAAGTGCGGGGGGTAAGGTGGATGACAAGACGCGTAAAAAGATGGAAAAGGAAGAGGAAGAGATCAAACAAGGGGCAAAAGAGTTAGCTAGGCGTGAGAAGGAGGCCACGAAGTCTGACCCTGGCAGGTGAGTGCCCTGCTGTGTATGGCGACAGAGTTTAATGTTTCTGAGCAGTGGCAAGGCTCAGTTGTGGACCGTTCGGTATGCACCCAAGACACTCAAGGAGATATGTGGCAACAAGGGCCAGATCGAGAAGCTCCAAAAGTGGTTGGAAGACTGGTCTGGCAGCCTGAAGTCCGGGTTCAAGAAGCCCGGAAAGAACGGCACAAATGTTTACCGAGCGATGATGATCACTGGACCTCCAGGAATCGGCAAGACGACTAGTGCCCACTTATGCGCCCAACTTGCTGGGTTTACTCCCATCGAGATGAATGCTAGTGACGCACGAAGCAAGAAGCTAATAGAGGTTCGTGTAAACTTCCCTCACGCGAGCTAACCCTCCTTGACGCTTCAAACAGAACGGTGCAAATATTTTGAACCAATCCCTGGATAAGTGGATGACCGGTAAAGGGGTATGTTGATCGCCTGAACGAAAGTCTACATCTCCTTAACATCATTCAGTCTGTCAATGCTTCCGGGGTCGAAATTTCTTCGAAATCCTGTTTAATCATGGACGAAGTGGACGGAATGTCCGCCGGTGACCGAGGAGGAGTTGGCGCATTGGCCGCCCTGATCAGAAAAACTCACGTTCGTCTCCCCCAACTAAACCTCACGAAACCTAGGGCTGACGTGAAGTTGTAGGTTCCTATTATCTGTATTGCCAATGACCGTGGGGCGCAAAAGTTGAAACCGCTGATCAACTGTTCCTTCAACTTGCCGTACAAGAAGTGCTGCCTACCGTACACCCCCTGTGACCCGTTGGCTCACTTTGCTTCAGGCCAGACGTAACCATGATTCGGTCACGGATAATGACAATCCTCTATAAGTGAGTTTTCTCGGTCGAGCGGTCCGAAAATGACTGACCAAACCCCAGGGAGAAGATGAAAGTTCCCGCCAACGTCGTTGATCAGCTGGTTGAGGGTACTCAATCAGACATTCGGCAAGTCCTCAATATGCTTTCAACCTGGAGGCTGTCCAGCGATACCATGGGCTTCGATGACAGCAAGGCATTGTAAGTTTAGTCACAGTCCACTTGAAACCGTTGACGGAAATACTTGTTCCGCAGGGTGAAGATGAACGAGAAGTACGCATTAATGACACCGTTCACCATAATTCAGAAACTTCTGGGGCCATATATGTTTTCTCCGAACGCCCGCGAGACCCTGAATGATAAGATGGAGTTGTACTTCCACGATCATTCATTCGTACCGCTCTTCGTGCAGGAGAACTACTTAAAAACTACACCTTCCTTGGCGCGAAAGACGGATACCCCTCCTGAGGCGCTGAAGCTCCTTAGATTAATGGATCGAGCTGCTTCGTCGTTATCGGATTCCGACATAGTCGACTCGCTGATTCATGGGTGGGCCCGTCCGTACAACTGATGTGCCTCGCTGAACCAGGTTCCTGTCAGCCCCGAACAACACTGGTCATTAATGCCCCTCCACGCTGTTACGTCCACTGTCATTCCTGCGTCATGTATGTATGGGAATACTAGTTACACCGGCCCCAACACCATCTCCTTCCCCCAGTAAGCCCCATGCTTGATCACCATGTTTCTACCTTTTAATAACCCTCTTGAATAGATGGCTGGGTCAAAATTCGAAGCAGAATAAGCTCATGCGACAACTTGGGGATGTTCAAGTCAGGATGCGATTGAGGGTCTCCGGAGACAAGCCCGAGATTAGGCAATATTACGTTCCCGCTTTGTTCCCCCACATCGTTCGGCCGCTGATAGACAACGGCGCGGTAAGTCATCATCGTCTTTTGTCACAAGGCATGGGCTGACGGGCTCTCCTCACTTAGAGCGCCGTCGACGAGGTGATCCAAACGATGGATGAGTACTTCCTGTCAAAGGACGAGTGGGATACCCTGGTCGAGCTTGGCGTTGGTGGCTACAAGGATGATGGTGTTCTAAAGAGGATCACCGCTGCTACGAAGGCTTCCTTCACAAAGAAGTGCGTGACGGCCACGTATCCCGTCTGTCGCTAGAGATACTCACCTCTCCTAGGTACAACAGCTCCAAAGATCATCCAGTGCCATTTCACAAGGCACAGGATCTGGGCAAGGTCCCGAAGAAACTTGCCGCGGGGCCAGCCCCAGACCTCGAGGAGGCCCATGAGGTGAGTGGATGGTTGAACGCTACAAATATACAACCTAACTTCGGACCCAGAATGACGACGACACCCCGGATGACGACGATGATAATAAAAAGAAGAAACCGGTGGACGAGCTTGCCGGCGACAAATTGATCAAGACCGGCAAGTCCAAGGCTTCCGCCGCGACGAAGTCAACCACCAAAAAGTTGACAGCGACAAAGCCCAAGGGGAGCACCAGGACGAAAAAGAAGTAGTTTTATCGTATAGTTTAACTTAACGTCTGTTACCTGGCATGATGGCATCCCCTTGAACGTTTCGCGTCTGGAAACGCGTCCATTTATGATCACGTGAATCACACCCACCTCTCTTTCCACCCCCACCTCCGACCCCTTTGGTTCAGGATTTGATTCATATTCCCCTTCCTGGTTACCGGCTCGCATCAGGTGTCTCACCACCGCTTCATGGCAATCGACAAGGACGGAACATCGAGTAAGATGGATGTCGACGGTGAACTGTTCCCGCAGATTGGAACAGCGGACATTAAGCCCGCCGTGGGTTATGTCTACGATGTCACCATGATGGCTCATCATAACCGCGGTATGGACCACGACGAAGACCCACAACGGATATCCGTCATCTACGACAGACTCAAAAGGACAGGTTGCCTACAGTTGATGAAGAAGATACCATGCCAGCCCGCCTCACGGAAAGATATTCTTACGGTACACACCGCGGACCATTGGGACAAGGTCATGTCGTATAGCTGTCGGTAACCTTACTTTTGTATGCCGTGACACGCATAAATTGAGGAATTCGATATGATTTAGTGATGACCGACGACGATATTGAGCATTCGGAGGTGTTCTATGGCGAAAAATCGCTTTACGTCTGTCGGGAAACACCTATTGCAGCCAGGTTCAGCTGCGGTGGTGTGCTTGAGGCGGGAAGAGCGATTGCCCGGGGAGAGGTCAAGAAAGCGTTCGCGATCGTCAGACCGCCTGGTCACCATGCTGAACCGCTCGACGCTATGGGCTTTTGCTTTTTCAACAACGTCGCTGTGACTACAAGAGTGTTACAGCAGACCACTCAGTTCAAGCGTATTCTGATTCTGGATTGGTGAGTCTACGAATCGCGTGTCGTTGGGTGTGAAATAAACATAACGCAACTTCCAGGGACGTTCATCACGGTAGGGGGGTTCACATCCACCTATGATATCGAAATAATTGGTCCCTAAAAGGCAATGGCACCCAGCTGGCGTTCCTTGACGATCCTTCGGTGTTGTACATTTCCTTACACCGGTATGACCAAGGGAGATTCTACCCAACTGGGAAGTTTGGAAGCATGAAATCTCGAGGAGAAGGGAACGGACTTGGGTAGTCAGTCCCATTTTTTCCTTTCTTAGTCGACCTACGGTTTTTAAACAGGGGGCAGTTCCGTTAATATTCCGTGGCCCACCAAAGGGATGGGTGACGCTGAGTATTTGTGGGCGTTCCAGAAGATTGTGATGCCCATCGCTATGGAATTTGCCCCCGATCTTGTAATAGGCAAGTTTTATCCATGCGCTCAAGTAACTTGCTATGACCTTTAGTTATCGTCTAGTCTCGGCCGGATTCGATGCCGCGGAGGGCGATGAGCTGGGAGAGTGCAACGTTACGCCTACCGGCTACGCGCATATGACGGCGATGCTTTGCACGCTGGCACAGGGACGTGTGCTTGTCGCTCTCGAGGTGGGCATCAGAAACTACAGAATAGTCTACATTGGATTGAGTTTAGCAGGGGGGGTATAACCTCGACTCCATCTCTAGCTCCGCAGCGGCTGTGGTAGAGACGCTCCTCGGACGGCCTCCTCAGTCTATAAACTCCCTTTCCGTCTCGGAGTACGGTACGGAAACGGTTTGGCTCGTGGCTAGTGAGCAGTCCAAGTTTTGGAAATCGATAGACGTAGATTCCTGCGAACCCAAACCTGGTAAGCGCGGTTGGCGACGTCCGTAGATCGACCTCTGACATTGAGACAGGTCCCCGCCCACAGCCACAAAACCTGGCAGGTATTGCATTCGGTTATGTTGCAATGTGCTTGCTCATTGTGCGCATAGAGATTCTGAAGGAACACCGTCAAGCGTTCATTTATTCAGGAGAGGACCTTCTCTCGCTTCCACTGCTGCCCGAGGTTGCGCGGTTTTTCGAGGGACAGGTGGCTTGCTCGTTAGTTGTCTCCTATGTTTTTCCGCGCGTGCCTGACAGGCTATCAGTAAGGACTTTGGTAACAGCGACGTCACTGTTCTCTTCCTACACGAGTTGTAAGTTGGATTTCCACCAAAGTGCCCCGCCTCACCTCTCCTCTACCAGCGGGAAACTCTCCGTGTCACCTGACCAGGCGACTTTCAATGTCCAGGAGGAATTTGAGCGTCTGGTATGAAACAGCGTTTTCTGTCACCTCCCCCCACTGAAGCCACGGGCAGACTAGAGCATCCAGCGCCGTAATCAAATGGGCTGCGGAGGCTGGATATTCTCTAATCGATGTCAACATCTCCCCGACCGGTCCGGTGACGGTACGTGACCGGCCATGGGACTTATTGCGTTAATGCTAACTGTTGCTCTGGTAGAGGCGAGAAGAGAAGACTTGTGTCACTAATCTTTTGACGTACATCTGGGACAACTATCTTTCGTGAGTCTAATCAACCTCCGGCGCTGGTCATTGAACTTGATGGTTCTCAGGATCTCGAACGAGAAGCATATCATAATTGTTGCTCAAGATGCTGCGACTTACAAAGTTATGGACCTCTTTGATGTTCGCTGTAAGGAACTGGGTTGAAGACCAAAACACTGGCACTGACCTGGACCTTCCTCCCAGCCGCGACAATAATGGATTTGAACCCGATGGTTATCCAACTCGTGGACGGGTTGGAATTCCCTGCTCTCCCGCGGAACCCGTCTGTTAGCGACCCACTTAACATATGGTACATTAAGGTACTTTCCCCCCCTGTCTCCTGGTGTCTTTCCGATTTTCATTTATGAATACCATTTTTAGCATTCTCGCCTATTCGTCCCAGCGCATCACGTCGTTCCAGTTATGACCACGAAGCACTATGGCGGTGTACTCATGGTTGAGGGAGTAGCACCCGGGTCGACGGGTCTGCTGGTCGGATCTCTCTCGGGAATCAAGAAGTTGGTGAACAAATTGGTTGAAGATGCTCGTTCCGAGCGGTGAGGTTGGATCTCGAGATGTTTTTGGTCATCTAAATGCGTGGGATTCCTTGATGTTATCATGTTTCTGTCGTACTATATACGGATTTCTATCCCTAGAATTTTGGTGGGAGGATGGTTAGAATGACCCACAACTTCTCCGTTATTCTTTACACGATTCGACGCGATCGAGCTCGTGATTCAGATCACGACCGCGATGAGCAGCACCGGCGCGAGCTCGACAACGGGGGTTGGTGTTTCTCGAAAACCTCAGCAGCCACCCGCAAAAAACCCACCAGTTGTCACGCCTGGCTCAGGGAGTAACGTAATCGTGAACCAACGTCAGGCAAGCATCCCACATCTCGCGAAAGCGGTGATTTTGACGTAGTTTTACGGTGGTGGCAGCGAAAGAATCCCCTACTTGAATGTATAAAACACGGTAGGGAATTTGGGGATATCGTGGCCGACTTTCAAGTCGGTAGGACAACCGGTATCCTATTCCTCAGGTCCGTAGCATCATTCCAGAGTCACCTCGTCCGGCGGAATGCGCCGACCGATAAATATCCTGACCCTGGTCATGCTCTGTTTCAGCCTGAAATACCACAGA
>Ga0307515_10006697_pt1 | contig 22941 bp, 15 predicted proteins | sample 17_EM_MG_FD_194513 | JGI IMG/M metagenome (GOLD analysis project Ga0307515, IMG submission 194513) | Populus trichocarpa ectomycorrhiza microbial communities from riparian zone in the Pacific Northwest, United States - 17_EM | ecosystem: Host-associated > Plants > Roots > Unclassified | place... | reverse complement strand
ATCAATAAAATTTCTTACATTTGATAAAAAAAAAAAATCAATCAATATTAGAGTAATGAAACACATGTTGTTCTATCTCAACCTTCAAATATTCCTTTTAGGTTACAAATTATGATATCATTACATTAAGATAAAAAAAAAAAGAAGTTAACAAGATAGAAAAACATGATTACTTATGACACTAGATTAAAAAAAAAATATAAAGGTGTGGCTTTAAATCACTCATTCCATAAAGTGATACCAAAATAATATTATGTGACATTACAAGCAACAACCAATAATATTTATCAAGGATTCAAAAGAAAGCATACATACAATCACATGCATAATGACATTGGAACTAAAATGGAAGAGTAAGGGTTACCTAAGTTAGGAGAGCAAGAAATGAACGCACTATCATCAACTTAACTACTAACCCTCCAATAAATGAGTATTCTCTTTCTCTACTCTAGGACTAAGGGTAGAAACCAACACACTAAAACCTACACATTCTTTTATTCCTTATTGTCTACTTTACCATCGTAGAGATAATTATCACCTGAAGCTTAATGTTTTCTTTTTTCTTTTTTATCTTCTCTCAATATCCTTCTCTAGACTCTTTATATCCCTCTCCAGACTCTATTTTTCTCTCAGCCCTTTTCTTTTTCCTTTTTTTTCTCTAGACCTATTTATAGAGTTGGATAATCAACTTACAAAAATCATTTAAGCCATCCAATTCTCAAGCATAAAATTAAACCGCTGAGGATAACAATAAAATAATACAACCAGGTTGTGGTGGGAGAGAGCAAAAAATGCATTCTTATCATATTTAGCGAAAAAATCATTAAACCATAACCAAATAAAAAGTGAGAAAGTAAATGAAATAAGCGTGATTACATGTTCACATAGAGAGAGCTAAGGCATGATCAATGCCAAAGTTGTGAAGCGACAATAATTAAATCACTAGAAACAATGTTCCAATTGGATGAAATGACAAGTAAGAGTAATAGTTGAGAAGATTTGAAGGGTTAAATGGCTAGAGGTTGGTTTGATTAGAGGTAGAAAAGGGCTATGGTTTAACAATGATAAATGAGTCTTTGGTCTTTATAGATTCTAGCTTAGGAGAAGAAGACAGACAAAAAAGTGATAAACATATACTTGACATAAAAACGGTGTCGGTGTCGCCTGGATTTGTCAGATTTCAATAATGGTCCTTGAAGTTTAGCTTTTTTTTTAGAGTTAATCTCCCTGCAACTTTTGGTTTTTTCAACAAGCCTTTGATCAAGATTAAACAATTAAATCATCCTAATTGGGTTAGTGACAAGGCTTAAAATGAGCCTTCAATTTGTTTTTTCTTAGAATGGTCTCTAGGTTTTTAAAATTCTTTTAATTAAAATCAAAATTGATCTAGAAGGTCAAAATTTATTCAATCAAGCCCCTAATTAATTGAATAGGACCTCCCAAATCTTGCCAATTTGATAATTTTGGTCTTTGATTCTTTAATTCCTTTAATTACAACCAAATTTTGTTTCAACTATGCCCTCGAAAAACTCTTCTTGCCTAGTAAAAATTTTAAAAGCTTGGTCCCATCAATTTTTGAAAACTTTTTTGGATTTTATGAGCTTTTTTTTTTCAAAGTGTTTTGACATATTTATTTTTATATAATATATAAGAGAATAGGGGAATATTAGGGTATAACATTGATAATAAATTTGATTGATTGATTAATTCATTTTAATATTGTTTTATGTTTTCTAGAGAGAGAAGGTATGAAAAGGATATTAAAGAGAGACAAACTTGTCGAAGCCATAACTCCTCCAGCAACTATTAGATTTCACTCATTTTTAGAAATGTTGATCATCACACCCTACACCAAAAACTGACTATAAGGATATCGTTTATTAGGTACCATTTGAAAGATATTGTCATCACAATATTTCTGGGAAAATTGAGGTTTTCTTGGATGTCCTCTTGGTTCTGAGTGATGGAGATTAGATTCTAACAAGTTTGAAAATTGTTTTTCTTCTTGGACTAGCCACTGCTAGTTTTCAGGTTAGATTGCTCCTTTATAGATTACAACTAATCTAATTGTTATGTTATACTGATTACCTTGAATTGGACCATTGGATTTTTTCTAGTTTTGACTGTATTGAAAGTATTTCCTCTTTGAACCTATTGCTTGGACATGACTACCAATAACCTAGGAACCGGTCGATCTATTCAACAAACTTAAAAAACAGTCTAATACAAAAAAAAAACCCTCTAATACCACCCTCAACACATCAAACACCACCACCACCACCCTCAAAACCACCCCCAACCATGTTGCCACCTTGGCTCATAAGAACACCACCACCCACAACCCTGCCCTTAACACTTCATGAGCTGATAAAGTGAATATCTCCAACTTTACAACCCGTGCCAAGATAACATGTTTTCCACAGTAAGAGATTGTCACCATCTTGGACATTCCATATAATGTCATTGATGAAAGTGCATCGAAATGGAACTGATGTCTAGTGGGTTTTTTCTTGAGTTATAAGATGTCCTACCATGCTACCAATTTTATTACTTTTTTAGTATGGAAGAATTGTGGCCTTGAGAGTGTAATGACAACATAACAAGGTTCTTAATTTTTCATTTCAAGAGTAAGGATAATGCTAACTTGGTTATAGAGAAGGGACCAGAATGTTCAGAAGAAGATTTTTTATCCTCCAACTGTGGCACCCATATTTTGTTCCTAACAAAAATAAAATTTCAAAGGTGCTCATATGGGTTCATCTCTAGGGTCTACTTTCTCCACTTTGAAATGACATATGCATAAGAGTGCATGTGAGTATGGTGGGGAGATCATTGGCTTGTGATGAACAAACACTTAGTGGCACCTGACTTGATTATGCTAAAGTATGTGTTGAATTGAATGCTTAATTATCCATGGTCCATGTTTTTCAGCTATGATGTAGGTTATTTATGGAGCTTATTATAATTATGGTTGATTATGAATGGAATCCAGGAGCTTATGAGATTTGTAAAGTTTTTGGTCATTTATGCAAGGCATCAATTAAGGTCTCAGACTTATCAGCGAAAGACATGCTCAAAATAAAAAAATAAATAAAGGGGATGCTCTACAAGCTTGTAGCTCACCAATTATTATTGTTGAAAGGGTTACATCCTCTTTAATTGTTGATCCTACAGAAAAATCAGTAAGTAATACATACATATCAGGTGGAATCGGTCGACTGGTTGAGACTTGCCTGGAACCAAACGACTGGTTGAACACAATAAAGGCTTGGAAAGCTCCTGTCATTGGAACGGTCAGCAGGTTGAGATATTAGAGGAACCGGTTGACCGATTAAAACTGCAGATCATTACTGAAGCAGTCGAACCTATTAACGTTGAGAGGGATAGGTTGAATGAATAAGGGCAGTCAAAAGCTGACTCGGATCATGACATATTACCTCTCATAAAGAACCAACACCTACTTACTGGAATCAAAATATGTTTAGAAAACAAATATGTTACCTTTAATAGCAATAGTGACGTTAACACTTCAACACTGACCAAAGGTTCTTCAGATTGTACCTCGACGCCTTCTCAGCCAAGTGAAACAAGCTTGATCCTTTTTGTAGTCATAAAACTAGACAAAGTAGGAAAAAGGAAAAAAAACACAAAAATGCTTAAAGCCCTTTGAGTATTCTCTTCTAATTTCAATATCTTGTTTCATATGTGCATGTATAGTATAATATGTTGGAATATTTGGGATCTTAATGGCTCATTAAAACATAAAGTAGTAAAGGATTGGATTAATAATCATAATCTTAGCTTAGTAAGTATACTTGAGACTAAGATTGCAACTAATCATATAGGGGGTTGAGGCAGCTACAACTCCTTCTTCATGGTAGTTTATTTCAAATATCTTAGTTAATATTAATTGTCATATTCTAGTTAGATGGGATTTGATTGAATATAGTGTTGTTTGCATTCTTCTTATTGGTGGACAACTTTTGAGGTATTTAGCTTTTTTAATGGATGCTTCTATGTTGTCACTTTTGTGTATGGCCTCAATACACCTCTAGAGAGTTAGGACCTTTGGGATTACCTGAGGTGCCAAGCTACTACATCTTAGTCTATATCGTGGCTTACTTTAAGAGACTTTAGTGTTATGTTAAGTTCTATTGATAAGTGTGGGGGTGATCCTACTTAGCATAGTTATATGGATGATTTTTGGCAGTTGTGTCTAGGTAGCGAAACTAGTTAGAGTTCCTTATTCAAGCCCGAGATACAGTTGGCACAATGGTCAGCATAACATAAGTACTATTCTTGAGAAGCTAGATTGGATCTTTGGTAACTCATAATGGTTCTTTACTTGGCTAACTACTTGTTCTGAATTCTTACCTAGAGACTTCTAAGATCACAATGCTATGGTTGTTTACTCCACTGGTGTTTTTCCCATGCTAAAAGCATCTTTTAAGTTCTTGAATCTATGAGCTAACAGGGATGATTTCTTAGGTTTAGTAGCAGATACTTGGTAGACTCTTGTAGATGATAACCTTGTGTACAAGCTTACCAAGAGACTCGGATTTTTGAAGCATAAGTTAAAGTCTTTGTATCGCCTACAAACTAGTCACATCTCTAGTTTTGTAATTGGGGTAAAAAATAAATGGGCTGCAACATAAACTCTTCTTGATCATTCTCCTCAATATAACGAGTAGCAGCAGGTAGAGAGAGAGAGAGCTTGCTAGGGAGTTCTTTTAGTTAAGTAAGGATAAAGAAGCTTTTTACAAGCAGAGATCTCAGATTCGGTGTACTTGGGAGACAGAAACACCAAGTTCTTTCATAGATCACTCCTTCACAGACAAGTTAGAAATAAAATCTATTGGTTGACTGATAAGATAATATCTCAGGTTCAAGATCAGCAAGGTCTGGTTCAATTAGTAGTTCTAAGGGCTATTTTCCACATACTCGATTATCACTTCAAAGAACGCTTCCTGTTTTTTCTCTAGCAGGATTCCTCCTGACATTACCCCTATTTTTGGAATCATGTATCATAACTGATGAGATCAATGAAGCTTTATTTTCCATCCCAGATGATAAGGCCCCTAGTCTAGATGGTTATACCTCAATATTCTTCAAAAGAAGTTAAGATATTATTGGTAGAGACTTCATTCCTACTATGAGTTCCTTCTTTGATACCAATACTCTACCTAGGTGTGTTAATGCTATTAAGATTGTTTTGGTTCCTAAGATTTAGGCACCCACCATTATGAATAACTTTAGACCTATCTCATGTTGTAATGTGATGTACAAATGCATATTTAAAGTCATTATAAGTAGGTTAAAGGGGATTTTTCCAGATGTTAATGGTCCTACTTAAATTGCCTGTATTTCTGTTAGGAAAATATCAAATGATATCTTGTTGACCTAGTAGCTCATGCATAACTATCACCTAAATAGTCTTATGCCTAGATGCACTTTGAAACTAGACATAAGAAAAGCTTTGATATAGTTAGTTGGGAATTTATCCTTATGGGCTTAAGGATTATTGGACTCCCTAGTGTCATAGTTAGATGGATTGAGGTATGTATTCTATAGCTCTTTTCTCCATGGCCATAAATAGAGACTCATGGTTTCTTCCCATCTTCTATGGGTCTTCGATAGGGCGATCAATTATTTACTTAATTATTTGTTTAGGCTATAGAAGGCTTAAGAGGCATACTTAAAAAGGCTTTGTAAAACCTAAGGTTTAGATATCACTGACGGTGTTAGAGGACTGTCTTTACTCTCTTGTGTTTTGCAGAAGACCTTATGATTTTCGATCGAGCAAATATGGACTTGATCAGGATTGTGAAAAGGGCTTTGGATGATTTTGTAGGGTTGTTAAGACTTGTTACAAATCCAAAAAAGAACCATATCTTCTTATCAGGAGTTGATGATGAGCTTCAGATCTCTTTGTAGACTCTTTTGGGTTTTAGGTGGGGTTCCCTACCAGTCAGGTATCTGGGCATCCCATTGATATCTACTAGACTGACACACAAACTGCATGCCCTTATTAGAGCAAATCTTCTCCAAGATCAAGTTATGGACCTTAACTTCTCTTACTTATAATGAGCATCTTCAACTGATCAAATCCATTCTCTTCTCTATCCGGGTATATTAGTCCTCCATGTTTATTCTTCCTTGCTCTTTTATTAAAAGAATTGAGGGTATCCTTGCTGCCTTTCTTTAAAAAAGGTTGCTCTCTCTCACACTCAGGGGCTAAGGTCATCTGAGCCTATGTTTGTTATCCCTTTAAGGAAGGTAGCCTAGGAATTTAGTTGCATTGTATGACTAGGAAACCTCCTCCTTTGTTGCTAAATACTTTCTTAAATAATAGAAAAAAATAGTGAATGAATTTTCCTTTCAATTTTAGAAGAATATTTTGTTGATCCTTGTAAGAAAAGGATCTCAACATCTTAATTAGCTTAAGCCAATTTTGGATCTCATGTGGCCCAAACCCATATTCATTAATATAACCCAAATCAAACATGATACGAGCTCCCAACAAGCCTACTTTACTACCCAAATCAAATCTATACATGGGCTAACCTAATTTGGTTGAATGAACTATTAAAGAGATTGGACCGAACCTATCATCATGCACAAACCAATGCTGGCTCAAACTATCCCATGCTAAACACCTATCATGACCACATGGAACATAAGCTAAATTTCAAGGAAAAACACAATCTTGGCCGAATGGCCTCCCAATCAAACCCAGACATAAAATCCATGGTTGAACCGTATTATTCCCTCTCTCTTCAAGAAGATTCATCTTATAATCTTTAATATGAATAATGGTTGTTCCATAGGCCTGTTGTTTAAGCCTTCAAAATTCCCTTCTTGCTAACACTTGCCTCCAACAACACTGTATGAATATAGTAGGTGATAAGGATTTCAAATAAGTATGTCCTGCTAACCACTTATGCATATACTTTTGAATAATAACCAAGATTGCCCACTTTTGTTTTTCATGCTCGCGGTGTTGTTCCTCATTTTCCATCAAAGTTTAAAGGTCATAGAATGGTCTTTTACACTTATCAACTTCTCGTTCTAAAACCCCTACAACACGCCTTAGTTTTTTCCATTCTTTCTCTAGAATCCTCCTTTGTTCCCTCTCCTATGCTGAATATATGACACCTTTTTTTTAATACCGAAAGACTTAATTCAACTCAACCCATCAAGGTAAGAGGCTTTTGCAATGCAATCCAATTATGAATATAGACTTAAGAATCAATAAATATATTAAAAACAAGCAAAATGAAACTACGATTACAATTTTGCAAGTAGCAATGCAAATTCGTATGAATTGAAGATGAAACGAAGATGTAAAATAAAACATAAGTGAAAATTAATAAAAACACTTATTTGACTCCTAAATAACCCCCATGTATATATATATGGATCCACGAAGGTGCAGCCCTACCAAAATTACCTCAACCACCTCAACCCAATATCCAAATTAAAAACATTACCCAGTACACAGATAGCAAAGTCAAATTGTCTTTCCATCGACACTCTACAAGTTCCAGATTCTCAGAAGGCTCTTCCTCTTCCAGTACAATAGATCTAGGAAGAATTTCCAAAATCCTTTCTGTTATCAATATCCCTTATAAATTTTGATTGAGGATGATGATCAATGATGAGAGCTGTTTGATGTTTTTGTAACCATTACGTAACAGCTAATATATATAAGACTAATTTGGCTAAAACAAATAATAGACATACATGTTTTAACACTTGATGCAAATCTGACCTATTATGTAATTTTAAATTACTAGAATTGAAACTAAGACCTAATGATATTGGAATGATCTAAAATTGAATACGTAGTATCCTAATACCCAAAAAACTTTAGATCTCAGTTTATAGGTCATTTTCTTATGCCTAGGTATCAAAAATCATGTAGGATCAATTTGCAGCAAAATTAAACCTCGAATTGAATCCTCAAGAAAACAATATCTACCCAACTTTAATATATAGAGTGATTTCAGCCCTAGTATGCAGTATATGAAATTTCAATTAGTTTTGAGATGGTTTGCTTAGGGTTATCTATAAGTTGTGTTTCTACAGCAAAATTGCAACAAGTTTTGAATAATGTCTTTCTTTTTTCTTTTTTTACTTTTATGCTACTGATATGTTTAGAGAAAGTAACAAAACAAAATATTAATTTAATTTTTTTACCAGTATGCTGCAGACATTATGAAGAAGAAGATTAACGCAATCACTACAATAACTTAACGGACACTTGGAAAATGAAAATTTTAGAAGTATATGACCTGTTCTCGAAACTCATAATCAAGATTGAGATCTGATCTCGAAAAGCCAAAAAAAGGTCTATTAGGAGTGTGACACAATGGAAACTTGTCCCAAGGTACCAATATTATTACAATGAAGTTGAATGACGCCACGAAGTCAGTTAATCTTTGATATGTTAGATTTAGTTCATTGAAGAACCAAAGAATGGAAAAATCTCTCTCACATGTTAAAACTAAAAAGTTCAGAAGTATTATTCATCAAATGTACTGAAATTAGGCTTTACATGTGTTTAAGTAGTTCTGAGAAATTAACCATAATGGATTTACCTTTATGGGTTGAATTAACCAATTTATAAAAACTGACTCAAAACCTTTACTTAGCCCAAACCCTGATCTAAACAAGACTGAGATCTTAGATGAAATCCAAAGTATTAATTAAGCTCAAATATAGAAATCAAAATGAAAACAAGTTTGGACAATAGCTTTTTGATGCCACATATAATAGAAAGAAAAACAAGATAAAATATCTTAATTCCGTAGTTTAAATGACCTTTGGTCGATGTCCACATTCCTGGATACTTTAAGATTGCTTAGCCAACTTTTAAAATCGTTTAGATGCTAGGAAATTGGATCTGAATAGGAATGTAATTGTTGAAGTCTTCTTAGCTTATAGGACTAGTATTCCCTTTCAGTACATGAAAAATAATCTTAGAAATTAATTTCCCTTGTAGTCGCTCTCCACTTTCCTTCCTTAATTAGGAGAATCAAATCTTTAACATTAAATAATCCTTCTAAGTTTAGGATTCAAATCTTATAGCCCCTTTGTTGCTAAATATTCTCCTAAATAATAAGGACAACAAGAAATGGATTTCCTTTTTAATTTTTGGAGAATATTTTATCGATCCTTATAAAAATGAGATCTCAACATCTTAATTAACTCGAGCCAACTTTCGACCCCATGTGGCCCAAACACATACTCATTAATATAACCTAAATCAAACCTGATACAAGCTCCCAATAATTTTACTTTGATGTCAAAATCAGGCCCATACATGGACTGACCTGATTTGGTCGAATGAACCATCAAAGAGATTGAACCAAACTCATCATTATGCACAAAACAAAGCAGGCTAAAACTATCCCATGCCAAAAACCCATCATGGTCAAATGGAACATAAGCTAAATTCTAAGGAAAAACACAATCTTGGTCCAATGGCCTCCCCATCAAGCCCAAACATAAAATTGAAGGCCTTTCATAAGAAATCCATGGTTGAACTGTATCACATGTCGTCTGTATAAACTAATTTATATTCTTAATTAAAATTTTAATTAGGCCCATGATTAAATCAAATCAGCCTATTAAAAATCTTATTAAGTCCTCAGACTTAATTTTTTATGTAAATTCATCCAATATTCACTTAAATTAACCTTGAATTTATGTTGTCTTTCATATTTAGATCTTTAAAGGGTGTAATTGAGTTTCCAATATTGTCAAAGATCCAATTCAGTCATTTCATCTCTCATTTATGCATGTAGATCCATTTTCAACTTATTTTTGCTAACTAAGTTGCTTGTTATCCTGTATTTTATTTTTTGTTTTTGTATAAAAGAAAAGATAATTTTGAGGGAACTTAAAATTAGGTTACGACACCCTCATTTTCGAGGGTTTCGGGTTGGAATATGATGTAATTCTAATATGTGGTTAGGATGAAGAAATGTGAAGATAGGTTATGGAAAAGAAAAGGTGGATATTTTATTCTCAATATGGACTTTAATGTTTGATACTAACATGTTTTGTATTTGTTATCTTGTTCACTTTTAATACTTTGCTTGTTAAATAGTTAATCTAGATTTATATTGTATAACCCTTGGTACAACAAATACTTGGCACTTTCATAGCCCAACCGTATGGTATATCCGACACCTATGCTATGAATGGAACTTGATTTGTTGTTAATATAAGTTATAATCATGAATACCTGACAACATTTACAATTATTAGCATTACTCGAATAAGATAACTAATGTAATCATGTTAACAATTTATAATCCGATTGGAACCTTCTTTGTGTATGGTTTCCAGTTGAGTAATAAGAGTTAATATTATACTTGTTCGAAATACCATTAGTGGATCCTCTAACCTTGACAATTATTTTATTCTTGTTTAATCCTTATATCAATATCACATCTCAAAGCTCTCTTTAACTCCTTTTATGTTATTATCTATTTTTTTATTTGTAGTTTATACAGTTAACCTCCCTATGGTTCAACCCCAGTCTTTCCGGGTTATTTATTACTTCGACACTCCTACACTTGTGAAAGGACAACAACTCTTTGGTCGTGTCAATATTATCCTGCATTATGTCTCCACAACCTCCTTCTCTGTTGCTGTCAATGGTGACTTGCATGGTTTCTTTCCTTGGAAATGTGGTGTGAGGCAAGGTGACCCTTTGTCCCCCTATTTATTTATTTGCTGCATGGAATATTTCTCCAGGATGCTCAAGGTAGCCTCTCGACAGCCTAGATTCCGTTATCATCCAAAATGTGGGCCTCATAGCATCAATCATCTTGTTTTTGCGGATGATGTATTAGTACTGTCTCATGGGGATAGAATCTCAATTCATACTATGTTTCACCAGCTTGACATCTTCGGTCAGACCTCTGGTCTGGCTATTAATGCTAGCAAATCCTCAATTTTCTTCAAAGGGGTTAGTGATAGCTTGAAGCAAGTTATTCTTTATGATACGGGTTTCAAGGAAGGGAATTTTCCTTTCACTTACCTTAGAGTCCCTCTAAGCCTGCACAGGCTCCTCGCTAGTCAGTTCTCCCCCCTCCTGCACAAGCTAGAATCTTCATTCTAGGGTTGGCTTGGCAAGCATCTCACATATGCTGGGAGGCTAGAGCTTTTACGATCAGTTCTTTATGGAAAGGTGCAATTCTGGCTGAACATTTTTTCCTTGCCGAAGATTGTTATCAGACAAATCACTAGTATTTGCAGGAATTTTTTATAGACAGGTGACATCCAGAAGAGTACCTCTGCATTAGTTGCTTGGAAGAATGTTTGTATGCCTAAGGAAGAAAGGGGTCTAGGTCTTTTTGATGTTCAAGCTTGAAATAAAGGTTTCTTAGCCAAGCAGTTATGGAATATTCATCTCAAAACTGATTCCATCTGGATTCGCTGGGTGCACCATTTCTACTTGAGTACCAGCTCTATTTGGAATGCAGTTGCCTATCATACTTCATCTCCCCTGTGAAACTCCATTGTCTCGATAAGAGACCTGATTCTAGAATCATATGGGAGTCAAGCTGCAGGTATTGCCTTGATGAAAAGTTAGGAAAATAAGGTAGAACTTTTCTTACCAAAAGCTTATGAATTCTTTCATCCTTCCGGTTCTCCAGTCTCCTGGGCTAGAGTGGTTGGGGAGCATTGGTCACTACCGAAATACAACTTCATTTTATGGCTAGTAGTGATGGGGAAGCTTCATACAAGAGGTCGGCTTCAATTCACCCCTACTTATCCTTCTTGTGTGTTCTATAGGCAGGAGACAGAGTCTCACAACCATCTATTTTTTTAATGTGTTTGGATTTCCTGTTTGTGGGGGAAGATTAAATTGTGGTTATGGATTAGCCGGCACATGAGGACTTTAAGCAGTGTTATAAGAGGGATAACTTTAATCGGAACAATCTTGAAGCTAGAATGTGGCGGGTCTCATTGGGCATAACAGTATATCTTATTTGGAAGGAATGAAATAAACAGGTTTTTGAGAGAAGAGATTGGGGATTGATGTTATATTTCAGAGATTTCAAGTCTTGTTCTTCACAGTCTTCCACTTTCATGAAAGTAACCACTTCCTTCTGAATGTAAGCTTAGGTTTGCGACTATTGGTTTGTGCTCTCATGCAATGCTGGGTTTCTGCATTTTGATTTCTAGTTTTGTTAGGGCTGTCAGTTTGTTCTTGTTGTTGTGAGCCCTGCTGTTGCTAATTGATGCAGTTGGCAGTCATCCTTTGCTGCCGGTTTCTCCTCATAGAGCTGTTGTTCCATGCTTTCGAGATCCTTTTGGTTGGTCATCTCTAACACCGGCAGGATTGCGCTAACCGCTGCTATACTTTTGATTTTTTTTTGTGTAGCTTGCTACTCTCCATGTAATTTGGTTCAAGTTGTTCATATTGGGAGCCTATTCCCTATAATGTTTTTTTGGTTTGTACATGCCTCTATATATGACTGGCTGGTTTTCCAGCCTTGTTCATTTTGATCTATATATTTCTTACATTCGATAAAAAAAAATGATTATTATTATAGTTTTAAAATCATCTAAGGCAAAACCCGGGTCATGGAGTGAAAAGGTCAACTTTAACCAACCTTTGACTCAGGTTAACTGGAAAAAAAATGATCAAAATGACATCGTTCTAATTTTTTTAAATATTCAATGATTTTTTTACTAGTGTTTTACCATGGGTTGGCCGAATCACGGGTCAATGACTCGGGTTTTTAACTGAGCAAGTTGGGTTAATTTTCCTCTATTTTCTCCTAAACCCAAACCAGTCCAAGCACTAGATCAACTGGGTCTCAGCTCAACTTGGCAAGCTGATTTGGTTCTTACAATTAAAGTTGTTATATTATTATTAATTTCAATACTCAATATAAAAAAAATTATTTATTTATTTTTATAATATATAAGTTAAAGGTAAAATAGACTTTTCATATTGTATTTTGACTTTTCCCCTATCAATAAAAAAAGATATAGAGATACTCACTTTTCATGTATATTAATATCAAACATAATCTTATCCTTGTCTCCTCTATCCTTAATATCTTTATTTTTTATGTCCCGAACAACAACCAAACACTACCTAAATAAACCTAAACCAACTAAGAAATTTGAAAAAAAAAATATAATAAAAATCCTAAATAAACTATGAAATCCAAAAATAAAAAGAAAACCCTATGTTTCTAATTTGAAGGTCTTCTAGATCTTAATTGGTTACAACAAGCTAACCTGTACAAAAATTAACATACGAAATCTATGATCACAAATAATTAGATATAAAGTCAATGAGTTTTCTTTTGTCAAGCCGATCACTCTAAACCTTTTCATGTCCCATCAATTCATAAATATCCCATAAAACTATTTATGTAACCTAATTGTAGCAAATCCATGACTAATGATTAGAACAACCTATAACACTCAACTGTCATTGTATCACGCAAGCTTATTGAAATTTGGCTGGAGATGATCTTTGTTGGAATATACAGAATGTTATTGATACAATGGAGTTAAAATCTGCAGACGATGGAGTTAAAGTTGGCAGCCATGGTTAGCAGTTAAGTTAGTTGTAACAGTTGTAGTTAAAGTTAGTTATAGCATATAAGTTAGTTATAACTGTTGTAGTTAGTTATAGAAGTTACAGTTAGTTGTAGCGGATCAAAGTCTATATATATATATATATATATATATACACACTCGCACCATCCTGTAAAGATACAAATACAAAATATATCAAAAGAGAGGAGAATTCCTTTTCTAAGCAAAACTTATTTTTCTTCTTTTAAGCTCCACATTTCTTTTTTGCACAAACAGTTTTTGTGCAGCTTTACATGGTATCAGAGCACATTTTCGATAATTAGATATATGTCTACACATTTCTTTTCACCATTTTCTTGATCTTTCCAAAACTTCACAAATGTCTAATCACCTAGAGGATAATGCTTCTACAGTACATAATGATCCATCCAATGCCTCAACTCAGAATCCTTCTAACGATTCATCCAGCTGCTACAACTTGCATCCTTCTGATAATCTTGGTGCTCTTCTAGTCTCTAAGATCTTCACCGGTGAAAATTACATTGCATGGAGTTGATCCATGTCAATTGCTTTAATAGTAAAGAATAAAATTGCCTTTGTTGATGGTTCTCTAGCCCAGCCTATCACCATTGACCAATCACTTCGTGTTGTCTGGCTAAGATCTAACAATCTTGTTCTATCTTGGCTAATAAATTCCATTGCCAAGGATATCCGTAGCAGTCTTCTTTACTTCACACCAGCTTTCGATATTTGGGAAGAACTGAGAATTATATATCTTAGAAGTGATGGACCAAAGGTTTTCTCTTTAGAGAAATCTTTAAGTTCTATTTCTCAGAACTCCAAATCTATCACCGAGTATTTCAGTGAATTCAAGGCTTTGTGGGATAAATACATCAATTATCGTCCAATTCCCAGTTGTAAACGTGGAAATCTTGATCTTTGCTCATGTAATATTTTGAAACATCTAATAGATCGACAACAATCAAATTATGTTATGAAATTTCTTATGGGTCTTCATGATTCCTATTCTGCAGTTAGGAGTCAACTGTTGTTTCAATCTCCTTTACCATCTATGGGTAGAGTTTTTTCTTTACTTTTGCAAGAAGAGAGTTAGAGGTCTTTGACAAATGTAGTTGACTTCTCTATTAATTCACAAGCAATGGTTGCTGAACAATCTATGAATCAATCCTTTAGACCAGGTTCAACATACGCCAATTGATTTACTAAACAGAAAGGAAAGGTTGATGCAATCTGCTCTCATTGTGGTTATTCAGGACATCTTGTTGATAAATATTTTCAGCTTATTGGATACCCTCCTGGATGGAAGGGGCCAAGAGGAAAAAGATTTGTTTCTACACCGACTATTGGCAAGAATTTTCGAAGGATATCCACTACAAATAATATTGTTGTTTTGGAGCAAAATTCTGGCACTCCCAACATTGTTTTCTCTCAAGAGCAAAACCAAAATCTATTCACTCTTGCGAATAGCATTTCCCACTAAAACTTAAACTCTACTGCTAATGTTGCATCTGCATCAGGTATGTCCTTTTCTTGTCACACCATTTCTTCATCACAAAATCAATTCACTTAGATTCTTAATGCAGGAGCAACATATCATATGATCTGTAGCCCTCTTCTTTTTTATTCAATTGTTTTGCCTAGAACTCCTTCCAAGGTTCATTACCAAATGGTCAAACGGTTCCAATTGTTTTTACTGGAACTGTTAAATTTTCTCCTGATATCATTTTACACAATGCTCTTTATGTTCTATCCTTCACTGTCAATCTTGTTTCTGTCTCAAGATTAACTACTGATAATTCTATTGGATTATTTTTTCTTCAAACAAAATGTATCTTGCAGGATCTAAGCAAAAGGAGGATGATTGGGCTTGCTAAAGTTCAATCTAGCCTATACCATCTTCACAAACCTTTTGCTCAATCTGATACTGAAATCCCTCCCAGCTCTATTGGCTTGCCTTTTAGTTCTTTAGTCAAATCATGTATCGTTGCCTCCAATCTTTGGCATTTTTGTTTAGGCCATATTCCAACATCAAAAATTAATCTCCTAAGTAGTTCTGATTCTTCTGTAACGACTACTAACAACTTTATCTATGAGATTTGTCCTTTAGCCAAGCAAAACAGGTTGTCTTTTCCTCTGTCAACTAATAAATCCAATCAACCCTTTCAATTGGTTCACATTGATATTTGGGGACCTTTTTATGTTCCTTTTTACTCTGGTTATAGATTCTTCCTTACCATTGTTGATGATTACACCAAATTCACCTGGTGTTTTTTAATGAAATCTAAATCAGAAACTAGAGCCATTCTTACCAACTTTTTAGCTTATGTTAATAATCATTTCAACATTAATATTCAAACTCTCATATTAGATAATGGACAAGAGTTTAACATGCTTGTTTTTTTATCAAGAGCATGGCATCATTCATCAATTATCTTGTGTCGAAACAACTGAACAAAATGGAAGGGTTGAGAGAAAACATCAACACCTATTAAATGTAGCCAGATCTCTCATGTTTTAGTCCAAACTTCTTTTACCCTACTGTACAGATTGCATTCTCACAACCACTCATCTGATAAATCGCACTCCTTCATCCATTCTCAACAATCAAACACCACATCACCTTTTGTTTCAGAAACCACCAACCTACAACTATTTCAAAGTTTTTGGTTGTTTATGCTTTGTTAGCACAATCACAAGCAACCGAGGAAAATTTCAGCCACGAGCCACGAAATGCATTTTTCTTGGTTATCCTCCACACATCAAAGGGTACAAAGTCCTTGACTTATCAACTCTCAAAACCTTTGTCTCTTGAAATGTAGTTTTTTATAAATCTACTTTCCCATCTCTTCCGGACACAATTCACACACCTTTTGTGTTCCAGATTTTCCTCAAACCTATGATTCCATCTCTTATATCCTAGCAAAATCTGTTTCTCAAAACTCTGTTCCTCCTACAAATTTACCTTTAGCAAATTTTGCTCTTGCACGTTCTTCTTCTAACAATAATGATGCTCTTACTCTTAGAAGGTATGAAAGAACTAAACATTTACCTAATTACTTAGAGTAATATTATTGTGGTACTGTAACCCAGATTCCTTCAGCAAATCCAGCATCTTCTAGCTGCTCTTCCTCTGGTACGCCCTACTCTATATTCTCTTTCTTGTCTGATTCCATATTGTCTCTTAAACAAAAAGCCTACACTTTTGCTATTTCATCTATTTTTGAATCAAAGACTTACAAACAAGCCAGCTCAATTCCTTAGAACAAATGAAATTAAAGCTCTTGAGAAAAACCAAACTTGGGATCTGGTAATTTTACCTCAGAATAAATCTGCTACTGGTTGTAAGTGGGTATACAAAGTGAAATTTCAGGCCGATGGCAATGTTAAGAGGTACAAAGCCAGATTAGTGGCTAAGGGCTATACTCAACAAGAGGGAATTGATTTTTTTTATACCTATTCTCTTGTTGCCAAAATAACAACAGTTAGAGTTCTTCTTACTATTGTTGTTGTTAAATAATGGCATTTACATCAACTTGACGTTGATAATGCCTTTTTGCATGAAGACTTGAATAAGGAAGTATACATGCAATTGCCACTAGGCTTTTCTAATCCAAATGACTCTCGGGTTTGTAAACTCAAAAAAAGCTTATATGGTCTAAAACAAGCCTCCAGACAATGGTTCTCTAAGTTGTCTTCCTCTTTACTGCACTTTGGTTTCAGATAGGCCAAGTCAAATTCCAGCCTTTTCATCAGACGAACTCCAACCAGCTTTATGGTGTTGTTAATATATGTTGATGATGTGATCATCGCTTCCACTGCTCTTGCATAAATAACTGTTGTGAAACAGTTTCTTCTTGCATCCTTTCCTGTAAAAGATTTGGGAGAATTGAAACACTTTCTAGGCATTGAAGTAGCTAGATTTGCTAAAGGTATTGTTCTTTGCCAAAGAAAGCATGCTTTAGATGTGTTGACAAACAATGGTTTTTCTAGTGCTAAACCCGTTAGTTCTCCTATGGATTCAACTTTGAAACTCACTATTGATGATCCTAGTCGTTTATTATCTGACCCTGCATCCTATCGAAGACTTGTTGGCAAACTTCTTTATCTCACAATCACACGACCAGATTTATCATATGCAGTCCAAGCTCTCGGCCAATTTATGTCCAATCCTCGTGCAATGCACTTACAAGCGCCAGAGAGAGTTCTTCAATATCTTAAGACCACCCCAGGCCAAGGATTATTTCTCAAGGCTGATTCTAATTTGCATTTAAAGGCATATTCTGATAGTGATTAGGGTGGTTGCATAGTGTCACTGATTTTTCAGTTTTTCTTGGGGATTCGCTAATTTCCTGGAAATCAAAGAAGCAATCTACTGTCAGTAGGTCCTCAGCAGAAGCTGAGTATAGAGCTTTAGCCACTATCACGTGTGAGCTTCCATGGTTAGTTTATTTGTTGGATGATTTCCAGGTACCACACTCTCAGGTGGCATTGTTGTATACTAACAGCAAACCTGCTTCAGAAATTGCCTCCAATCCAGTACAACATGAAAAAACTAAACATATACAACTAGATTGTCATCTCTAGATAGATTGCATGAGGGTTTGATTAAAATCATTTGCATTCCTTCTAGATTTCAATTGGCTGATATTCTCACCAAACCTCTCGGTTGTCTCAACTTTCATTATCTTCTCAGCAAGATGGGAATGATGAATATTCATTCTCATCTTGAAGGGGGATGTTGGAATATACAGAATGCTATTGATGCAATGGAGTTAAAATCTTCAGACGATGGAGTAAAAGCTGCAGACGATGGAGTTAAAGTCTGCAACCATGGTTGGCAGTTAAGTTAGTTGTAACAGTTGCGGTTAAAGTTAGTTATAGCATATAAGTTAGTTATAACTATTGCAATTGGTTATAGCATTGGTTATAGCAGTTACAGTTAGTTGTAGACAGTTTCTGTGCAGCTTTACAATCTTTGTGGAAAACTTATCCTGCAGATTTGTGAATCCCATCTGATATCCGAAGGTCAAGTTAAGAACTTTAGATGAAGAATCAAAAGATCAACTATTTTCACTATTGAAATGGTGGTCACATCGATATCCTTGTGACAACAAAATAGCCACGTAAATAAGACTCAAGAATTCATTCAAGAACAATGCTATAGAAACTTAACATTTTTTGTCATCATCATGCTATTGGCATGCCACTTATGCGCCAATAAAGTACAAGGAAAAACTTATGGTATCAGTAGCATTACTGTTCCTGGTATTAACTTAGAGTGATGTTGCTTTCAATAAATGATGAACGTTGTTTTAAAAAGACCAATATTTCTGGCGCAAAGCTTAATTAAAACATATAATCTACAATAGATAATGCTCTAATCTCAAAACAATAAACCAATGGTGCAGTATACAATCATGAAGTCTACATGACAGTGCAAAGGAAGTTTATAAACCAGGACCAGATGTTATCTTTCACTCTCCACCTCTACATACTCTTGAACCATGAATCTTAACATCCTATGTAATTATTTAAATTCTTTAAGAAAATGTATGAAAGCTAATCGACTGACTATTACCACCAAGCAACAATCCCCCAAGCCACAATCAGGGCCACAAAGAATAAAATGCAGGCATGCTGAGATGAATTTGGACCATGGTTTCAATTCGCCAAAAATTAATACATATGGTCGTTAATGGTGGCTGTGAGAATGAAAGGAAAGAAAAAGAGACAAAACATATGAAGAAGAATAACACGCATTTTTTAAAAAGAAAGAGATCGTAGGGTTAAAACACCTAGAAAGCACTTGGAGGAGAGAAGACACAAGGGGGGGAAGGAACCCAGAAGAAGTCCTGCAGAAATAGAGGACCCAAAATAGACGAGGGTACGAAACAAAAAGGTGGAAGTTGAAGAAAATTAATAGCTCATAAGAAAATGGTTGTCAAGGCACAAAGAACCACAGGCTCATACTCAGCAAATATGGCAATAAGAATTATACTAAAATAATTATTAAAGCTAATTACAAATAGAACAAACAGCAACATCAATCAGCACTCCTGGCAGCTACTAGGAAAAACCCAAAAGCAACACTCCAAAAGCTCTAGCTAGAAAATCAGAACACACCAAGATGAGATTGAAAATCATGGCAGCCCTCTATTACAAATACAACAATACCTCAAGATAGTATTATGACTAGAAAGGAAGGGGTTAAAAAGAAACCAGCAAGAGGTATCCAAACAAAACTGCAAAGAATTCTAAGAGAACCAGTTGGACAGCCACGCATCAAGCTGGATAATTTGTTGCAGAAAGCAAGAAATCCAACAATTAAATGACAGAAATAGACATCCTAGAAGAGCAACCAAAGGACAAATTGAAGCAGACAATCAACAACATAGAGATGAACCACCAAATTAGCCAAAGCAGCTTTTGGAGTACGATGTTTGGCCAGACACTTAACTAGATGCAGAAGGTTTCGCAAACTTGGAAACTGCATTAATTGATGAGAAAGAAAAATCTTGGTTGACGGAGATATCTAAACACGAAGTGGAAGAATGTCGTGATGACAGCATCTGACAGGGAGTTGGAGAGAAGACATAGAGCAGAAAATGTTGATGAACTCTTCAACACTTGCCGATCAGAGGAGAGGAAAAAAAAACTAAGTGGGGCAGCCAACAGAATTCACAGAAATCGTCCTAGGCAGGAATAATAGAAGACTCATATTTGTAACTTTGGAAAATAAACCAGTATCAAATTCGAAAGCTTTTATTTCTTTGTACGTGAGCTTAATAACTATATAACAAGTAACAAATATCATTTTGAACATGAGAAAGGTTTTCGTTATTATTATTTTAAAAAATATCTTGTATTATCTAATTTGTTTTTCAGGTTTTTAATTATAGTCACTTTTTAAGAGGTTATTTAAATTCTCAAAACTTATTTATTAAAACAAAAATCAATTTGACTTCTATTTTTGTACTAAAACTTTAATTTTTCCAAAAACCTTTGTGATACGAACCTCGTGATCACGTGGTCACGCAACCCACAATCAAGATTGAGATCTGATCTTCAGAAAGCCGAAATAGGTCTGATAGGAGTGTGACACAATGAAAACTTGCCCCAAAGCACCAACATTATTGGATTGAGTAGAATGACGCCACGAAGCCAGTTAATCTTCGATAAGTCAGATTCAGTTCGTTCAAGAACTGAAGAATGCAAGAATCACTCTCACACGTTAAAACTGAAAAATTCAGAAGTAATTATCATCAAAGCTGCCGAAATTTTGGCTTACATGAGTTTAAATAGTTCTTGAAAAGTTAACCCTAATGGACCCCTTGTGTGGACTTAAATGAGGTCCACTCAAAACTGACCCAAAATCCTAAACTGAAAAGCCCATAACTTAATCCAAACAAGCCTTGGATCCTAACTGAAAACAAAGTATTAATTAAGCCCAAACAAGCCTTGGGTTGTAGCTAACAAAATAAAACAAAGCCATAATATTAAATCTATGTTCTGTCATGAGAAGAAGAGAAGGAAGTAAAATATTATAGAACTGATTCAAGACTTATTTATAGCCTTCCATGCAGCCCCTTAATCCTAGAAACAAAAGGAAAAGGTAGCCACCCATGTTGTTTCAAAGTTGTAGAAGGATTCTTTTGTTTCCTTTGCTGTCCTCACCTCATGGCCCAAATAAGGTTGTGTTGGACCCCTCTTGCACATGGATAAGATGTACTAGGGTCTCCTCTTGAAACTCTAATGGACCTTTCAATTCTGACTTGGTTGAAACATTCAAAACCAATGCATTCAATGCCTCTTTCAATGCCTTTGTCTTGGACCGAGTCATTGGACCATTTGGAACATGTAATGGGTCTTTACTGGTGTTTCTGGGCTGGTCCACATCATCCCCTCTCTCCTCAAAAGGATTCGACCTCGAATCAAAATCTGTGTCAAACAACGTAAAATCAGCAACATTAAAGGTAGCACTAACACCATACTCACCTGGAAGGTCAATTTTGTATGTGTTGTCATTGATTCTCTCTAAAACCTGAAATGGACCATCACCACGAGGTTGTAATTTTGATTTCCTTTGGTTAGGAAATCGTTCCTTACGCATGTGCACCCAAACCCAATCACCGGGTTGGAAAATAACCAGTTTACGTCCCTTATTTGCTTTAGAAGCATGAAGTTTGTTCTTTTTCTCTATTTGCAGTCGAACTCCCTCATGGAGTTGTCTCACCATCTTTGCCTTCTTTTCACCATCTTTGCCTTCTTTTCACCATCTAAACTTACCTTTTCTTCAAAAGGCAAAGGAATTAAGTCTATAGGAGTCAGTGGATTAAAACCATAAACAATTTCAAATGGAAAAAAACCAGTGGTCGAATGCACAGTTCTATTATAAGCAAACTCAATAAAAGGCAAACATTCTTCCCAACTCTTTAAATTCTTTTGAATTATAGCACGCAAAAGTTGGGATAATGTTCTATTCACTACCTCAGTTTGTCCATCTGTTTGAGGATGACATATTGTCGAAAATAAGAGTTTAGTTCTCAACTTTCCCCATAAGGTCTTCCAAAAGTAGCTAAGGAACTTAACATCACGATCTGACACTATACTCTTAGGAATGCCATGCAAACGTACAGTCTCCCTAAAAAACAAGTCTGCAATATGAGATGCATCATCCGTTTTATTGCATGCAATGAAATGCGCCATTTTAGAAAACCTATCAATCACAACAAAAATAGAGTCTCTACCTTTCTTTGACCTAGGTAAACCTTAAATAAAGTCCATAGAGATATCTACCCAAGGTTCAATAGGCACAGGTAATGGTATATATAGTCCATGTGGTTGTACTCTAGATTTTGCCTTTCTACAAGCAATGCACTGTTCACAAATTCGTTGTACATCTCTTTTCATCTTTGGCCAATAAAAATGCTCATGCAATACATCCAACGTTTTCGCAACCCCAAAGTGATGACCCATTAAACAACCCCCATGTACTTCACGAACAAGCAATTCACGCAAAGAACTAGCATGAACACACAATCTATTCTTTTTGAACAAATAACCATCCATCAAATAAAACTTACCAAAAGCCAAATGTCCACATGCATTATAAATCTCGGCAAAGTCAGAATCATTATCATACAATTCCTTCACATATTCAAAGCCTAGCAATCTAGTATTCATTGTGTGTAAAAGAACATACCTACGTGAAAGTGCATCAGCTACGATATTCTCTTTGCCTTGCTTATACTTGATTACGTAAGGAAAAGTTTCAATGAATTCAACCCATTTTGCATGCCTCCTATTCAACTTACCTTGTCCTTTCAGATGTTTCAAGGACTC
>Ga0307515_10006696_pt1 | contig 22943 bp, 26 predicted proteins | sample 17_EM_MG_FD_194513 | JGI IMG/M metagenome (GOLD analysis project Ga0307515, IMG submission 194513) | Populus trichocarpa ectomycorrhiza microbial communities from riparian zone in the Pacific Northwest, United States - 17_EM | ecosystem: Host-associated > Plants > Roots > Unclassified | place... | reverse complement strand
AACCGTTATAAGTTGCTGCAAATCAGTATCTATTATACTAGTGTTGCCTCCTAACCTTAAAGTAGTTACCGCCGTCAATAGCGTTATAGTAGTTACTTTTAGTAGCATATTATTTAACTTTCTGTATTTAATACTATAACTAGGTAGTAATTATATAACGGAACCTTATAGTAGGTACTACAATAGGCTTGTTATTAGGCTAGGTGTATAGGTAATATAAATTAAAATTAATAACGTAATAATAACTAGTGGAGTAGTTGCCTAATAGATTAACTCTAATTATATTCTAAGAATTACTACAAGGAAGGAACTATCTAGGTAGGGACTATAGTCCTTTAAATACACAACCGTACTCCTAAGAAATCCTTCTTATATATAATATACGTGTACTCTATCTACTTTGTTATAGATCTTATAGATTATATAGATTACACGGATTATATCACGTGACTTGGCTACCATTCCTCGTTACATAGTTCTACCGGTTTTATCCTAAACCGTGCCTATATTAACTAACTAGCTTCTTTTAACTCTTCTCTAAGTAGTCGTAATATTGTACTTAAAGCGTCCGTAATAGACGCCATATAATTAGGGTAAGAGGAGGCTTAATATACTGCCTGCGTATACAATTAATAGCGTACTAGCAGCTTCGGTATATAAAGGCTTAACAAATAGTAAAGGCTTTAAGTTCTAGGTAGCAAATACTCTTCTACTATAGTATAATCGCTTTTCTGCTAAGCGATTAGTAGTAGTTATAGATAACGCTAGCTTCCATTATTTAGAAAGGATATAGTATTTCTTTAACGCCTTTGGCGTTAAGCTGGTGTATTTACCTCTATACTTACCTAATCTAAATCTAATTAAAGAGTTTTTTTAGAGAGCTAAAGGCCTTTATTTGGTGGGAGTAGTACTCTTAGCTAAAGTACCTAGAAACCTTTAGCTATAGCTTTAAAGCGTTCCTTCTTTAGAGTATAAATAAGGTTAGTAGTAAGAGTAAAAGCGCGAGAGGCTATTTCCGACATAGTAGGTATAATTGTTAAGGTTTTTAGGGTAAGAGTTATAATTAATCTTTAGTGGCGTTCTTAACCGTATATAATATTTATAAATATACTAAAAGGCTTTATATATGGGGTGTCTTTATTACTATAGGGGCGTTAGTAGTAATAAAGACACCTTATATTTTACTAATTATAATAATCTATATCTTAAAGAACCTAGATATAGGACGTCTCTACTACTATAGGGGCGCTAGCAATGACAGAGACACCCTATATTTTACTAGTTATCTATATCTTAAAAACTTCCCTTAAGCTACATACGACGCTTATTTACCTACTTCTTTAAGTCCTTTTATAGCCGTCTTATAATACCTAATTTAATACCAGTACTAATAAGCTCCTTAATAGGATTAGCGCCATTAGATTTATTACGTAGAAGCTCTAAGTCCCACCTTAAATTATAAATAACTTTATACGCAGCTTTAAAATCAGCCTCCTAGTTAAGATTACTAGCTATACTCTGCCTCTAATACTTAAAGAACTCCTTTAGATCCTTTGCGCGGTTAATACCTTATAGCTAGTATAGGAGTAATATAGGTAAGGATAATAAGGATAGTTAGCTTACTAGTATAGGAGTAATTTACTAATTTAATATTAAGCCTATAGAGCTAATATAAAAGTGGTTAATAACGCCTAGGCTATTAACTATAGAGCTCTCGCTTAAGGCAGATTAGCGTACTCTTCTACTACCTTTTCCTCTTATTACTGCTCTCTTAGTAAGCCAAGTAGCAAGCCTATAAGGTGGATTCTTAATATTTACAATGCCTTACTAAATACTAGTTACCTACTCCCGTAAGTCCTTATCTATTAATTTAATATCTACCTAGCCAAGTATATAACACCAATTAGCGTTAGGATAGTGCTTTTTATAGCGCTAATACCTAGTAAGCTTAACTTGCAAGCTTATTAAATTTATAATACTACTAGTAGGTATATAAGGTGTTATATTAAGCTCTAAGCTCTATAAGGGCGTTGGAAGTTTATTATGGAGTTAATTAACCATTAATAAGTAAGAGCTACCTTTAGAATAAGAGGCTGTGGGCTGATTTCCATCTAGAGCATATATAATTAAGAGGTCGACAGTTAGAGCCTTAATCTCGCCACGTCTATTGGTATATTAAGCCTATACAACAAGTTGTGTATTAATCTTTTACCACTAATCTATAACTTTAGAATCTATATTAAACCTAACGTCACAAACGCCTGTATGCTAAGTATTAACTTTTACCTTAATTAGCCGGAGCTTAACGCGAATACCTTGCTCTTAATAATATAGCTCCCTTTTATAAATAGGAAAGACTTAAAGTTGCTAAAGATTATAACATTAAAGGCTTGTATTAATAAGAGTTTTAGTAAACGCCGGCTCCTTTAGATATTAAATTAATATATTATAATTATAAGCAATAAATATACCGCCATCAGCTCTTCCTATATTATTAATCTTACTCTCTATATATAGGTAAGGTGGCGGAGTTATTTCTTTTTTATCCTTAATTGTATTTTATAGAGGAGCCTAAGGAGCTTAAGGAGCTTAAGCAGCTGCCCGAGAGGCTGTAGCTTAATATCGCGGTGTTAACATATTTAACTGTGGGTAGGTAGGATCCTGTGTTAAATACGGCGACTTATACGGCCTTAATTAAGTTAATTAGCCGATCTAACTTTAAGAAGCCTGTTAGTTCTGCGTATAAGAAGTCTGCTAACTCTATATATAGTTAAGCCAAGCCTCCGTATCTTCCTTATCGTCCTTATTATCCTTATCTACAGCTTCCGGATTATTTTCCATTTCCTTAAGCTCCTCCAATGTAAAGTCTGACTGAACGGCATTGTATTCGCGTTTTGGCGGCTGTTGTAGGATACCCTGGTAAGAACTCTATAAAGACAGAGGCGTATGCAATAAGGAGGGAGGAAGGCGTTAATTGAGCTGCTACGCGTTTTAAAGGAGGATTCATATTAAAGGCAAATTGACGATTTTATAGCACGATTTTAGATTAATATTAAGACTTTAGTAAGCCGGGTAAGTTTTGAATAGCTTCAATTTGATTGCCCCCAGCAACTAGCACAATCCTTGCGTGCAGGCACTGGGCTTCGCTTCAATTACTATGTACAGTTGGTGGCAATCAAGCGAGATTGGATGCGCGTAGCGAATTTGAAATCTCGCAGCCCTTTTGGCGGTCGTGCGATGCACTGTATCATAAAAGCGACGTTTTTAGGTTCTTTGGCGAATCTTAGCGATCTGGCTGGCGACATCTTCAGGAAAGTTCTCGAACTCGACATAATGCCGATGATGGCCCAGATCCTTGAGGCAGAAAGCTAAAACTTACGCGCGACGATCTACGAAAGATGGAGGAAGTTATTGAGAAAGCTGGCTGCGAGCAACGCGCTGTTACTTGGATGTAGCTAAAGGCCGAAGCTGGTATTGATAAAAGAGTCTATTGGTAGATAATTCGCAATTACATGCAAGATCTTAACTACTATAAGTATATTGCTTGCACGCGAAGCTAGGTATTACTACTTATTCGTTAAAAGCGCGTTAACTGGGTAAGGAAGATGTTGGCAGAGCGTCATACCTGGTAGGATTGGAAGAACGTTTGGTGGAGCGATAAGGTGCATTTTATGCTTGGCCCTCAGCGGAAGCTTCAAATTATACGCAGGAAGGGTAAGAGGGAGTGCCCCAACTGTATATAAGATCGTAAGGAGCTAGAGCCAAAGGACACAAAGCGTTTGCACGCGTGGGTAATGGTTAGCTAGGGCTTTAAGAGCAAGCTTATTTGGTATACTACAGAGAATAAGAACGGGAAGATGTCGCAAAAGGTGTATATTGAGTAGATTCTTGAGAAGGTTATTAAGCCTCTACTCAACGCTGGCGAACAGTTCGTTTTAGAGGAGGATAACGATTTAGGTCACGGATCTGCAGATAATAACAATATCGTATGATGGTGGAAGGCAGAGCATGGATTATAATACTTCTTTAACGCCCCAAAGTCTCCAGATCTTGCTCCAATAGAGAATACGTGGCTGCCGCTTAAAAGTAACCTCTTAAAAGAGCCTCATTGGAGCGACGACGATATCGTAGCTTATGCAGATCATATTTGGGACACTAAAGTGACTTAGGAGTATATTAACGGGATGGTTAAGAAGTACGTTGATCGCTTGCATGACCGCCTTGATCGCGAAGGCAAGCTTACTGCGCACTAAGGTCTACAACACCAAAAAACTGATGTAAATATAATCTACTATGTAAAATCAAAGCCTCATGACTTGATTGAACTTAAATTATGTATATTTGGGAGTCTCCTTATACAAAAATGTATGAGGAGGCTCAGGGGCAGACATTTCGCTTATTTTGGTGTGCCACTTTTTTTTCGCCCCGCGTGCCCGGGTGTATGGTCTGAGCTTGCTGAGGTAAGTGTCTGAGGTAACTTTCCGCAAGCGATTCTAGTTGACTTTGACTCCAAGCTCGTTCAACGCCATCTTCAAAATATTCAACCACACGGAACACAGTTTTCTCATCCCGCAGCCAGGTGACGAACTCAACTTGGACACCGCTATTGTCGCGTTTGCAAGTATTGCGCGCATCTCTTAACCCAATCCCTACCACTTCAGAAGTACCGCACCAACCCCAACCACACCTACGACTGACAACAAGCGGATGCACTAGACCCGAGTCACCCGATAAAAGCGTAGAACACCGCCTGAGTCGGCACCTGGCGCTTCTGCGATTAGTACGACGACGGGCTACAGCTGCACAGGCGCAAACATCTTCCGGTGCGATTTGTCATCGCTTGTGCATAAGAAGGAATCATACGCAGTCTGCCACAAAGAAACCGGTAAAACATGCGCAACCTTACGGAAAAAGAGATGCATGCCGTCTTCAAAAAGCTGGCAGAATATACAGGAGCGTCACTGAAGGACATCATCGTCGTTAGCAATTCTCCTAAAGCTGACCGCAACGTTTTCCGCATCTCTCAGCAGCGTGTCTTCCTCGTACGCGATTCAATAGCAAAGTTTGCCACGTCGATCAGCCGTGATAAGCTTTTGTCTCTTGGCACCTGTCTGGGTAAGCTTTACCTCCTCAAGCGCAGCACTATCCGCTAATCTTCTTCTAGGGAGACTCACAAAGAGTGGCCGCTTCAGACTGCATATTTCGGCATTGTCTCTTCTTGCTGAATATGCACGACATAAAATCTACATTCGGCCGAACGGAGAAATGACCTTCTTGTATGGCAGCCACGTCCAAATGGCGCACGTCGGTCGTTGGTCCCAGGACTGCCCCGCGCATCAGGGAGTGGTCATCTGCGGAATGGATGACACTCCGCTCGGGTTTGGAATCACAGCAAATTCAACTTCAGACGCGAAGCGATTAGGGCCCACAGGAATCGCATGTTTCCGACAAGCAGACTGCGGGGAGTACTTGCGGGACGAAGACAATTTGTTTGCTTCCTGAATCATTCAGAATTCATGGGATGGACTGGCCGAAACGTGATGGGGGGTACGGATTGTTCAGCTGTGCGGTGTTGGAGAGCTCAGATGCCCACGGCCAATATTACAAAGTACTCAAATTCTGCTGTAGACGAAGTGATGAGGGGCTGAACTTGGAGACCTTGAGAGAGTGCGTGATGAAGTCAACAGATAAAGCGCTATATCTTGTGGCCCGTGCGCAGGGTTAAGAATATCAACTTTTTTGGTGTCTAAATGTAAATAAGTAACTTCCTTAATCGAATACCACTATGTAAGAAGGGCCTCTATCGGCAGGAGCATATATATCAACTTGACTCTAAAGAAAGAGGCCCTATATACAATATACATTCAAAATTCGATATATTTGTGGCTTTAAGATCTTTAGTGATATGGCAAAACAACTTACCGCCCGTATATGCACCTCATTGATTGGTGCGCATGGGCCACATTTTATAGAGCGTGTTTATCTGTGCAAGGGATAGCTACGACGTCGTTATTTAATATAATAGATAGAGAAGGTAAAGAGTTCCCGCCTCGTAGTATTTTTACAGTATCTAGACGTTATAGAAGGGTCAAGATACGGCAGTGAAAAGGGCGATTTTTGGTGTATTTTAACGCTCCGTTACCACCAAAGCTGCGACCATAAGCTCTCAGACCGGTGGAAAATTCGTTGGGTGATAAGGAGCAGCATGTCCGCACGTGCGCGTAGTGCACGTACCAACGATCCACCGGGGGCCTATGAGATAACTCGCTAGCAATATTATAATTCACGCTAGGCATTCTCCAACGCATAAGACTATAACATTTAACATGCGGATCGTTGGTACCCCCCAACGAAAATTTTGACCCGAGTTTATAATAAGCCAATTGGTTAACCCAAAGCTTTAATTCAAAGCCTTATTATATAGAGATTAATTAATATATATATAGATATGAGGTTTTCCAGGGGGAGACCCCCTGGACCCCCCCTATATAGAGCTTTTACTTAATTTAGAAGTAATATATATATGACTCCGTCGTGCTACGCTGTGGGGGCTGCTTTGCAGTAGGGGGTAAGCTTTAGACAGAGGCTTGTATAGAGCTTTAATAGAGGCTTGTATAGAGCTTTAATAGAGGCTTGTATAGAGCTTTAATAGAGGCTTGTATAGAGCTTTAATAGAGGCTTGTATAGAGCTTTAGTAGAGCCTCGTGCAGAGCTTTAGTAGAGGCTTGCGTAGAGTTTTATATAGAGCTATATACAGAGCCTTATGCAGAGCCACGTGTAGACGTATAGACGTTTCTGGCGATTAATTGTAGAGACGTTTATAGAGATAATTGTATAGGCAATTGTATAGACATTTAACTAACCGTTCGTACGGGCGTTTGTATAGGCGATTAATTAAATGATTAATTGATTAATTGATTATATAGACGTTTATAGAGCCGTACGTAGGGCTATTTGTAAAGAAGTTTATATAGGCGTTTAATTAATCGATTGTATGGGTAATTAATTAATCGTATAGGCGTTTGTATAGGCGATTATACAGACGTTTATAGAGCCGTTTATATAGACGATTATAGAGCCTTTCTGGTATATTAGTGCTGCGTGTTAGTAGAGCTTTAAGCTTAAGGGGGAGACCCCTTGGACCCCGCCTGCGTACTATATGCTCTATTTACTGCATAGGCAGAGCTCTTGTAGAGGCTTTAGTAGAGCATTTAGTAGAGCTTTTGGTAGAGCTTCTGGTAGAGCTTTTAGTAGAGCTTTATATAGAGCTTTATGTAGAGCTTCGTATAGAGCTTCGTGTAGAGCTTTATATAGAGCTTTGTATAGAGCTTTATATAAAGCTTTGTATAGAGCTTCTATAAAGCTATATATATAGGTATATAGACGTTTATACGGGCGATTAATTGTAAAGACGTTTATAGAGACGATTGTATAGGCAATCGTATAGACGTTTAATTAATTAATTGTATAGGCGTTTGTACAGCAAATTGTAGAATTTTCCTAGTATATTAGTGCTGTATGTTAGTAGAGCTTTAGAGCTCCGTATTAAGCTTTAAGTGGAGCTCCAAGTAGAACTTTAAGCTTAAGGGGGAGACCCCCTTAGACCCCCCTTGCGCACTATATGCTATTTACTATATAGGCAAAGCTCTTATAGAGGCTTTAGTAGAGGCTCTAATAGAGCTTTTAGTAAAGCTTTTATAGAGCTTTATACGGAGGTTAGTGCAAAGCTTTTGTAGAGCTTTAATAGAGCCTTATACAGAGCTTTAATAGAGCTTATATTTAGGCTTGGTTTTAAAGGCCTTATAAACAACTTTATATAGAGCTTTATATAGGTGTTCGTGCAGGCATTTATGTAGGCGTTTATATAGATATTTATATAGGCGTTTATACAGACGTTCGTACAGATAATTATATAGGCGTCTAATCAATTAGTTATATGGACGTTTAATTAATTAATTATATAGGTGTTTATACGGGCAATTATGTAGACGTTTATAAAGCTGTTTATAGAGCCGTTTATACGGATGGTTGTATAGGCAATTGTAGAGCCGTCGTAGAGGTGTTTATGGAGACGTTTATAAAGACAATTATAAGACTTCCTAGTATATTAGTGCTGCGTATTAGTAGAGCTTTAGAGCTCTATATAGGGCTTTAAGCAGAGCTTTAAGCAGAGCTTCGAAGGGGAGACCCCCTTAGACCCCCTACGCACTGCGCACTCTATTTCACTACGTGGCTAATACACTAGGTAGGTAGAAGTTTTGCAAAGCATTTAGTAGAGCTTTTAGTATAGCTTTTATAGAGCTTCGTATGGAGCTTCATATAGAGCTTTTATAGAGCTTAGTGTTTTAATATTTGTTACGTGGATTCTGCTATAACTTACTGCGCGTAGTCTTGTTTCTAACTAATTAGAAGCCAGCTTTACAACTAATTAGAAGGTAGCTTAGCGGGGTTTAAATTCCAAGACCTAAAAGTATAGACTATTTGTACCTTAGGTTAAACATATAGATTGTTAGTACCCTATAACGAAAATTTTAACCCAAGTTTATAATTAATAAGCCGATTAATTAACCTAAAGCTTTAATTTAGAGCCTTATTATATAGAGCTTAATTAGCATACATTAGTAAGTATGGATTTGTTTCGTAAATCCTATACCTCTATTATGCTTTATAGAAGGGGGTGAGCTTTAGGCAGAGCCTTATACAAAGCTTTAATAGAGCCTTATATAGAGCTTTGGTAGAGCCTCGTATAGAGCTTTAGTAGAGCTTCGTGCAGAACTTTGGTAGAGCTTTATATAGAGCTTCGGTAGAGCTTTATCCAGAGCTTTGGTAGAGCTTTATGCAAAGCTTTAGTAGAGTTTTGTGTAGAGCTTCGGTAGAGCTTCGTGTAGAGCTTTAGTAGAGCTTTGTGTAGAGCCTTATGCAGAGCTATATGCAGGCGTTCGCACGGGCGATTAACTGCAGAGACATTTGTAGAGACGATTGTATAGGCAATTGCATAGACGTTTAATTGGTCGTTCGTATGGGCGTTTGATTGATCGATTATATAGGTGTTTGATTAATTGTATGGGTGTTTATACGGGCGATTATGCAGACATTCGTAGAGCCGTTTGTAGAGCCGTTCGTGTAGACGATTATAGAGCCTTCCTAGTATATTAGTGCTGCGTGTTAGGAGAGCTTTAGAGCTCCGTATCAAGCTTCGAGTAGAGCTTCGAGTAGAGCTTTAAGCTCAAGGGGGAGACCTCCTTAGACCCCCCCTGCGCACTACGTGCTCTATTTACTGCGCGGGCAGAGCTCTTGCAGAGGCTTTGGTAGAGCTTTTAGTAGAGCTTTTGCAGAGCTTCGTATGAAGATTCGTGCAGAGCTTTGTAGAGCTTCGAGCAGAGCTTTGTATAGGCGTTCGTGTAGGCGTTCGTACAGACGTTCGTACGGACGATTGTATGGGCGATTGTAGACGTTTGTAGAGACGTTTGTAGACGCTCGTAGAGACGTTTATACGGGCGTCTGATTGATTGTATAGGCGTTTGGTCAATCGATCGTATGAACGTTCGTACGGGCGATCGTGTAGACGTTTGTAGAGCCGTTCGTAGAGCCGTTCGTAGAGCCGTTCGTAGAGACATTTGTACGGCGATTGACCGTATGGGCGGTTATACGGCCGATGGCAGAACCTTCCTAGTATATTAGTGCTGCGTGTTAGTAGAGCTTTAGAGCTCCGTATAGGGCTTCGAGTAAAGCTTCGAGAGCTTCGAGCAGAGCTTCGAGCAGAGCTTCAAAGGGGAGACCCCCTTAGACCCCTGCGCACAGCGTGCTCTATTTACTGCATGGCCAGTACACTAGGTGGGCAGAGGTGCTGCAAAGCCTTTGGCAGAGCCTTTGGCAGAGCTTTTGGTAGAGCTTTTGGTAGAGCTTTTGGTAGAGCTTTTGGTAGAGCTTTCGCAGAGCTTCGTACGGAGCTTTGTGCAGAGCGTTTGTAGAGCCCAATGTTTTGAAGTTCGTCACGTGGATTCTGCCATAACTTACCGCGCGCAACTTTTTTTCTAACCAATGAGAAGCCGGCTTTCTAACCAATCAGAAGCTGGCTTGGCGGGAGTTTGAATTCCAGGACCCCCAACCCGAATATATAGACCACTCGTACCTCGGGTCAATAAATTACATCATTTATTTCTTGTTTGCAATAACAAAAGCGGCTTCACAGCGCCCAGCTCTGAATTCCCACTCAAGAGTTTATGACTCACATCGACAAAGCCGGTCAGCTGAATAGCATTGGTACACAGGTCTCCAAGTGAGGTGGTAGGTTGCAGGTGGTGTTGGAGAAGTGGTAAGAAGAGCAGAACTTTTCTTATATACATGTATTGTTCCCTCTTTGCTGTTTCAAGCGTTTCGTCTCACCCCCTGCTCCTCTGCAAAACGTCACCCTGTATTGTTGGGCTGGCCAGTCGGCGAGGCTTGTCAGATGTGCCACTTCGTTCTCAATGCATAGACGATGATTCCAACTGCTTCCACTTCTCGCATGTCTCTACGAATCGCATGCGTTTGACGCGTCTAGCCTTGTTGCCTTGTCATGTTTCCTTCCAGTCATAGTGCATGCAGCATCCATTGACGAATGGCAGCGGTGGTGGACACAGCCTTGGTGCACGGTCCGCTCGCAGCCTGCTCGGGGCTGTGACTTGGCAGGGCGGTCGTGGGCGGGTATTTAAAGAGGCCAGCCTCCCCCGCCAAATCTCCACGCCCACGACAAGTCAGAGCCGGCCGAACACAGAGCCAGAGTCTCGCTTCCCCAAGTGCAGATTCTAGCAAAGACTTTAGAACAAACTTTTCCTAGGAAAGGTAGTTCTGAGGGCTTCCGGAGCTCCTCCCATGCAAAACGCGTCAAATTAACCTTCACTCTTTTTTCACAGCCCTCCGTCGCTCGTTACGATCCCTCTCTTCGTCCAAAATGTTCAAACGCTCTTTTGTTTCAAAGGATCGAGCGGGCAAGATAACTAAACAGCCGAAGAGATCGTTTCGCGATAATACCAAGCAGAAGATTCTCGAGAAGATGGACAGTCCACCAATGGAGAGGTACGATAGCCTTGTCCACTCACAAGGCTGCACAGAAGCATCCACCGTTAACACTCATCCTCGCTCCAGTGTTTCCCCAAACCTCACCAGCGCAATAGTCACACTCGTGATTGGCCCAGACCAGCGACTGTTCGCCGCACACGAAGACGTACTGTGCCACTCGCCGTTCTTTGCAGCGGCTCTGCGGGGCCAGTTCTTCGAGTCTAACTCTCGACGTATTAACCTGCCCGACGAAGAAGCCGAAATATTCTCCTGTATCCTCGAGTATCTCTACAAGGGGGATTACTATCCCCGTCTAATGCATGACAAGAAACGTAACACCTGGATGCTCGAGGGTGCAGCCGACGAAGATCCCAACTCTAAACTAGGTGGTCGCGGGAGTGTTGAGCCGACAATATTCCACTCCGGCGTAGGTGACATTATTCTCCGTGACACTGCCGTGTACTGCGCGGCGGAACGGTACGGCCTTGAGGAGCTCAAGCGGCTCTCCCTGCGCAAGCAGGGCCTGCAGAGCGGAATCGAGGTTGGCACCATCCTCCGTAGTGCTCGGTACGCGTACGAGAATACACCAGACAATGACTCGCGCCTCCGCGCTCATTACCTTGCTCTGATTATCCGCAGCCGGCGGACGTTCAAGCGCAGCGGCACGATGCAGATGGAAATGGAGAATGGCGGCAAATTGTTCTTTGATCTGTTCGTGGCCATGTGCAACCACATTGATGATATTGTGGATGTGACGCAAGTGCCCTAGATCTCCTCTCCCCTGTTATTCATCTCAAACCGCTGCCTGATCCTGTACAAGTGAATGGTTTACTAAACTTAGGTGCCTACAGTAACAGTCGCTCCCCCAAGAGCATCTAAGTCGGTTCGCACATACCCCCAACGTAGCAGCATCAATCACAAAGCTCAGAGTACAGAATGAGGATCCCCATCGCAGACCTTGCAACCAGAACGAAACCCATGCCCCGCAAGTGGAAACTCTCGAGCCCGGATCGACTCCCCTCCTTTCTTTTCCCTTGAAGTAAACGGCCGACTTTATGGTTGCAATTATTTTCCCTTGTATCCCCACTCTGTCCGTGTCCTGGGCGTTAACTTTGCTTCCCACCACACCCCGTCCTACCTCCCCCACCCAATTTCCCCCCTGTAATTCCCACCCAAGCTTTCCCCCAGGCCCTTGATGGGTTGCTGGATGTGGCGACGGGTCGGACCTTATCAGTGGCGGGAGAAGGGTGGGGAGGATTTGAGACAGAACGTCTGCGACGTCTTCGCATGTTGCTTTCCTTTGTTAATTTGAAATCAACCGGTTCCTGCGGAATTTGATTAAAGGGGCGCGGCGTGTGTAAACCCTTTTCTCCCGCTGTCCGTTTGTTTTCGTGTCGCGCTTGCAATACTTACCGCTGATGGAGATTTGCGAGAAGCTAGATCTTGGTAGCGGTTGAAGTTGGATGGTGAGATTGTAGATACCGCTTGTGTCGTCCGTGGGCCCCAGCTGGGTCGTCAGAGCTAGTAAATGAGAGATTCGGCCACCTTTATAACTCGTGCCTTTCGCTTGTGTTTGCTTGAGATTCAAGTGGAGTACTTGCTTTGCATTACTGCCGTCTTTACTGCTTTCTTCCATGCCTGGGGCATGCAGCCGCTTAGGGTAGTCTCTAGGCGCTTAATAAGCCATGCTATTCTCATATCCTTGACCAGGGGATGGGATTTCTCTAGCGAAGTCAAGTAGAGCATCATTCTCGCTTCCAAAAGTACATCCATTCTAGCTTCTAGGTACCCATTGCCATTCTTAGCGCCCGTTATCCAAATACACCTTGTCCTAGCACTTCCAAATCCCCCATCCTCGCGTTTACTAGTCCTATCCTGAAACCCGCATCATCACAGCAACCGATCCCAGACACGTCCAAGATACCTATATTTTCCAGCTAATTTCCTCTCTCCCTTGGCGTGCCCTCCTACGCCATCGCGCACCCGAACCAACCATTATACCCCATCCCTGTCATACTAGGTATGCCCGGGTACCGAAGCTCCACGTACCCCTGTCCCGCCTGGCCCCCTTTCCGCGGGGAAGCACAGTAGCACTAAGCATCAAAGCTCAGTAGCACTAAGCATCAAAGCTCAAGCTCAAGCTCAAGCTCACGTCACTCAGCAGCCGGTGCCAGAAAAAAGTCGACGATGCGTCGGTTGCATTTTCGGGAAAAAAAGCTTTGTGCAACACTGCCCCTCCTCGCGCCATTCAGAAAAAAAAGAGAGGGCCCAGATCCACACCACCGATTCCCTCCCCTATTTCCATCCATCCCTTATTCCCTCCCTGGTCCACCGATCTCCCACAAAAACTAAAAAAAGATATCCCAAAAAGGAGCCCTTTACATCGATCGAGCCCACCCAATCGCGAGCGCCCCGAACAAAAACCAAAATAATAAAAAGGGAGGAGCCCATTATCCAATCCAGCCATGGCTACCAACCGAAAACAAAAAACCAGGAGAGAGAAGAAAAAAGACACAGCCACTAGGCACTACGATTTTAAAAACCAAAACACTAAGCAACGCGAGAGTCGTACCCCGGCGTGCAATAGCTACAGAAAAAAAAAACCCCTTCTTTCTCTTTGCCTCCCGTATAAATAGAATACCTGAAAATATTCCCTCTGAATGCAAGAACATTCCAAAGATTAGAAACACACAAAAAGGTATTAAAATAGATGTGGAAAAACTGCTAAACAAAATGCGGTACCGCCCCCTTTCCCCCCTTTCCCCTCCAAGGTCTCTTTTAAGGCAGCAAGACGGAAAGAGCAAAGGAAAGCCCATGATGTTTCTTTAACGACGAACGGGCGGCCCAACCCGACAAGGGCGCGGCGCGGCGAAAGATAGGGCCGAGTAAACACCGGCGTGATGCGGAGAGAGCAGGCGGATATAACGAGGCGTGCAAAACGGGACATCGAGTGCTGAACAAACGATGAGAACAGGCGTGTACAAGTACAGAGTCGCGGCGCGAGGGTCCTAGAGGGGGTAGTGGCTATAGTACCCCCTTATTCAGGGGCCGAGAGGGCGGAGGGCGGGGGTTTTTTGGTCACTGCGTGCGCTTCCTCTTGCGCGCCTCGGGGTCCTGCTCGTCCTCGTCGGCGCGCTCGGCCGTCTCGGCCGGGTTCAGCAGTGAGTGCACGTTGGACGCCATGCTAGAGCGGCGCGTGGGCGGACCGGGTGTGTCGATGCCCTTGAACGGGTACCGCGCCCCAGGAAGCGACCAGCCGCTGTCGGCGCTGAGCGTCGACGGAGTCGTATCGCTGGTCAGCGGAGGTGTCGCTTGCCGCGAGCCTTGCTGTCGCGGGTTGCGGGGTATCTCGTACTGCGCCAGTGCATCGCGCAGCTGCTGGTCGCCGCCGCCGATCGGCGTCCGGTGCGGCGAGGATGGCCACTGTGTCGAGTTCTGGCCTGAGGCGTAGGGTGAGTGGGCCGCTGGTGGTGCTTGCCAGCCGTGCAGTCGGATATCCGCGGACGTATGCCGTCTGTACAGGTTGTAGGGAGGAGAACTAGCGGATGCGACTGGTTGCTGGATCGAAGGAGGCGGCGGTGGAGGTGGTTGGTGAACGGGCGTCCGGGCAGAGGAAGGCGAGTAATTTCCAGCCCCTATAGATCCGTATCGGCGGGGAGATATTGCTAGATGTGCCGGAACTGGTGGTCTGAAAGATGATTGCCGGGAGTTGTTTGCGAGTGAGCCTCTGCGTTGATCATCCTGCGGCATCTGACGGGGGGAGAGTGGAGGTGCATTGTCAATCTGCATGAAATAAGACTGGCGCGCTGACAGAGGTTCTTGAGGGTCTTCTAGTGCTCGAAGCATCTCGTTTTGTCTTGAAATATCCCTTTGCATTGAGGCCACTAACCCTTGTTACTAAGATGCCAAGATATTCACGTGGAGAGGCGCATACCGTCTTTGTGCACTTGATTCTCTGGATCTGGGACCAAAGCCATTATGCAGTTCGTGAGTTCATGATTCCACTGCACAACAAATTAGTAAGCATCCTAGGCGATCGCTGCAAGGAACTGACTTGATGGCATCTCATAAGTCCCTCCATAAGCATTTGGCATTTTTGATTCAGGTAGGCATAACTATCTTCGGATCGTGACATCCGTGTGTGCATGTCGTAGAAATTGTGCTCGAGAATATTAAGCCGAGACTCTATGGGATCAGGCATGGGTTCCACGGGAGCTCCGGCTGGAGGAGGACCAGTAGGAACTTTAGGACCAGCAGAAAACGAGTCTCGATGAATGAGTGCGTGTCGGGAAGCGCGACGTTTGATTTCCCTTAGGCCAACCAAATCGCCTCTTTTAAAGCTTCCATTTCCGTGTTTGAACTCCCAGAGAGGGGAGTCGGGGGAGCTGGTGTGGAAAACGTCGCTTACTTGATTGGTGCATTAGTATTCATTGCGAAATTACTCAAATCTTAGCCGTCTACCTTTGTGAAAACCATACATGTTCAGCTGGCGAACAAATGAAGAAATGTTCGTGTGTTTAAAGTAGGATCTGCAAATCCAGATTAGATTATCAGTTGTCAAAGCGTCTATTGATCAACATACGATAACACTTTTGAAAACTCGCTGGAAGGAGACATGACAAAACTTTCGTTAGTATTAGACCACGATATTAAATGTTGGATACTCTGATCTTCTAGCATACTGCCATCGAGTCAGCAAGGGTCATCGCGGAATTATGCCGCTATCTACCTACTTGTATAGTTTATGGATGAATGCTGTTTGCACAACTTTCGGCTGCTGCGCAGCAGCAGAAGCTCCTATGGCTGGTACAGAGTTGCCATTTGTCGCGGAATCGGATTCTCCACCTGATGTTTGATTAACACCGTTGCGGTCGCCGACCGGACTGCTGAGTACCGGGGGGCCCATTAACGGGATTGCTGATGGGGTTATGTCCATTGGATCTCGCGGTGGGGTCAAGGATGAACCGGAAGACGAAGGTAGTATTGGGATGGACTTGTGCATGGCCGAGCCGTGGGGGTCTGCCGAGAAGGGGCTCCGCCGAATGGAATCAGCGGTGGATGCCATTTTTTCTGTTGACCGATGGGAATAAATGCTTGGTCGATACAAAATCGCTGCGTGTAGAAATGCTGAGGGCAGCTATTCATCAAGAACACTTCAGCACTCTTATCCCAGCTCTATCCAATACCGCGTAACAAAGCGAAGAGCGTGCCGATGTGCCAGTATGCGTCCCTCCCAAACTCCCGAGGATGTGAAAGTATTACTCCCAAAGCTGCCTGTCGCGGGTTATACCATGGTAGAGAGGAGCTGTCCGTACGGTGGAGAGCAGTCCCGTAGGGCGATTGATTTGCTCATTCGGCGTCTCGAGCTGGGCGGTGGAAGACGGAAAAATGCCAAGTCGGAAAGCTAGAGTGGAAGGATGGAGTGTAATCTAGCTTGGAGTTCGTTGGGGCTTTAAGAGGCTGCTGGGGGGTTTTTTGGTCGAATGGGACGATAGGAGATGATCTGCTCGGCTTGAAGGAGAACACGGGTGCGAAAGAGCAGTGGTGCAGCAAAACCAAAAGCAGCAAGCCAAAGCCTTTCGCGGCGATGTGGAAGATGAAGAGGAAGAGCAAGAGGAAGAGGAAGAGAAAGAGAAGACGCGGTGTGAGCTTGGCGAAAGAGGAGTTTAGGGATTTGGAGGAGATGCGAACCACGGCGGCGGAAGTGTCGCAAGCAGTGGCCCAGGCACGGCCAGAGTGTGTATGGTTAGAGCAATTGGAATTGACAAACGCCTCGTATTGCGCAATGCAACTACGGGTCGATCATCACGAAGCAAAGGAAAAAAAAAAAGGGCCGGCGCACCTGAGGGAAAGGGTGCAGAAGGTTGACGGTAGAGTGGCTGAATGGTCGAATGGAGACGGTCTGGGCTGGCAGATCTGGCCGAGGTGAGCTGCTGCTGTGCGGAGTGCTGCTTCTTCTGAAGGGTGTGATCTTGGGCGCCGCGATTCGCCCAATCGCCCCCTTAGACGAGCCTATGGGAGCAATGGGCTGCCGTAGAACGCCTGATGAAACACCTCCATTATTATCCCCATTACACCCCCTCCCCCCACAGCAACGGATGCCTCCACATGGTTAATGCCCACCTGAGGAGACAAGCAAGGACGACCTAGCACCGCCCTACACAGTACACCCCCACAGCACATCCCGGCACACACGGTTCTCCCATGCTCATCCGGCACCTGCGCGCCTGCACATGTCAACTTCAAACACCTAGCGCCACGAGACTCGTCTCTACGCTGTGCCACTTGCTGTTGCCGCTGCGTAACTCGCGTCTCCCTCGCATTGCATCCCAACGTGAGCTCTCGCCTTCTGGCTTGCTTTAAGTTGCGGTGTGTGCTGCCTGAGCAGCAGCAGTGACTTCACCCAGTTCCGACGGCCAGGAACTTTGCTTTATGCAATCCTAATTTCCATTGACTACAGAGATATTGCGCGGATCGCCGTCTGTGACGAAACCGCCGAAGGCTTCCAGAATTGGCTGTCAGGAGAAGGATCTCTATGCTTACACACCAGGTCCCTAGCGCCAAGACAATCTTACAGCCGGGATCATGGCTGCCTCAGACATTGTAGAGGCGTTCAAACGGATATCATCAAACAGCTCGCGAGCAGCTGCTCTCGACGGCATTATCGCTGCACTTAGTCCCTACGAATGGAGAGAGGCTCTTAACAAACTCCAGGAAAGGGCATTCTTCCTAGATATTGTGGCGTCTGTGCCGTCAGAAATCGTCATACACGTCTTCAGCTATCTCGATATCTTGACACCGTTTCGACTCCAGCGAGTAAGGAGACCTTATCATATAAGTCTAGTCCAGGGTCTAATCACAATCATGTCTCTTTCGGCTCGCTAGCCTTTGTAGATAAGTCTAAATCATTGATAATTTTGTTCTAGGTATCCCGACGCTGGCAGGTAATTCTGACCTCCCCTGAAATCCTGCAGGCATTGCTCAACACCTGGTACTCCAAACGTGATCGGCCGCTTGAGGGCGAATCTACGCTGAAGGGCCAAGAGTACGCCATTTGTAAATTGAAGGCCGACCATCTACACCGGTTCCAGTCAGGGTATTTCTACAGTGATATTCATATCTCTGTCTCAGACCAGCGACCAAGGAGGACTGGCCATACAGCCGCCGGTGAGCATCCGGGCGTAGACTTCTGTGATGATACCGTTGCCTGGATTGACAAGGTTTCCGGGACGGATATGGTTAAAGTCTGCAACCTGCGCACAGGAAAATGTATAGCCGTCGCAGGTGACGGTCGGGAATCTATTCAATCCATTACTTTGACCGATGAGCTGGTTGCTATTTCGACCTACTCAGGTCCCTGTTATGCCTGCGATCTCGCCACTGGGGAAAAGCGATCGTTCCGGCTTCCATCGGCTAACGACATGCAATGGTCCTGCCGTGGTAGGTCTATTGGAGGTGTTCTTAGAGATCGTAGAAATAACAGTCTCGAAACCACTGCCTTTGTTTGGGAATATCATAGCCGTAGGTGCAAGACCTTCCAAATTCAGAATCCCAGAGCCATTTCCGAGAAGAAATCATTCGGAAGCCTCTCAGACGAGTACGTCGATATCTTCTCTTTATTCATTTGATCCATTGCCCATAGATTATAATGAAGGTGTTTTGTGCACGAGATTCGTAACGTGCTTAGACACCTTACACATAATCTACATTCCTGTCGCCTTCCAAGTTCTTTAATAAGCCTCCTGAAGGACTCTATATCAATTTGAAATCATGTAGCTAAGTCTCCTTCCAGATATCTTCCTGCTAGAGCCGTGCTGATAAATCCGTCATCTCAAACAATACTTGTCTGCTGGAGTGCCAATACTGAGACACTGACGATCATCCATTTCTGTCGATATACCTACACCGGCGAGAAGATCGGAAAGGACAGCACATATTCTCTAGAATGTTGTGCTTTTCCCCTGCAATTTTCAGCGGTTGATAGATGTGGCGGCTTCAGACTCTGTTTACGTACAGTCAACGAGGATTGGCAGGGAATGTCTTCTCTTGCTTTTACAGAACAGTCTAACAAATTCGAAGATCGTGAAGGGGACTCTATGCTTAATCTGAGAGAGACATCGTGGAAAGACACCACCTACAGGATTTATAAAAAACCTGGCGGGTTGCAAGTTCTCTGCTGTGGCACGAGGTGTGTAGCTTTATGGACGCATTTCTTTCGCTTCCATGCAGACATTCCTTCACCAAGTCAAATAAACTATCCCCCACGCGCAGCTCCATATCCACCATTCCCTCATTTTTTGCCGGCTATGAATAGATCTGAGCAACTGATTAGTGCGATTGCCATAGGGAGGCTCCTCTGAGGTCGCCGTTAGCTTTCTTCAAATCACGAGTCGGTTGGCCACAACAGGAACTAGGGGCCTTTCTCCTCCTCAACGATATCTTTGTCGTGCTCTTTGGGCCTGACTATCTCCATATTTGGTGCTTCGATAAAGACATCAATTTGCCCAAAGATGAGCTGAAGGCACTTCACAAGCAGAATAGAGTGAGTATAGCTTGATTGTGTGACTGGTAGAGCTGCTGGAATGCGCAAGCTCTGGCCACTTGCATCAATTCTGTATGCCTTTGTGGTGATGTTGCTCCCTAGGCTGCAACCAGACATTGCTCCGGTCTTGCACTCCGAAACGGAGTTGATAGAGTCCTTTTGGAAAAGCTTTTACAGAAAATGGGGCCGCAGGGCAATCGTGTTATGGTGTCCATTCATTGGAGTATTGATCTTTCACATGATGATACTATCGGCCTAGTGTCGCAGATAGAGAAGAATTAGTGACCCTATTCTAGCGAACCCCGGCCAGGAATGAGGTTGATGGCGGAGCAAAGATTACGATTTCCCGGCAGGGAATCTAGACCATATTCATCGTAGCGCCGCGCTACACGCAAAAGTGACAGTCGGGCGCGAACATTCGCCCACCTCTCGATGACTCTCAAAAGCAAAATTCGAGAGCTTCCACAGCCCGCCTGAACTCACAAGAGAAGGACTTCACCCACTATGGTTCACAAGGTCTATATCACCTATAATCAGGTATGCCAAAATCCATCTGCCATTTAATCACCCACCATATCCCGCCACAAAATATCCTATCTGCCCACGATTATGCTACACGCGACTGCGTGATACTCTTCCTTAAGGCTTCAAAACGCATGAGCTGGCGGTACTACTCCTTTATCGAATGTGGCTGCATCAGGTTGAGATTTCCAGATAAGAATTCTGGGAAGAACCAACTAAATCTCAATCCCTCGTGCCCCACCAAAGCCCTCGTCAATATGCATTGCGACCTTTTCTGTCCGTTTGCTAATAGAACACGCTTTAGGTCCACAAGCTCTGCCAGCAATCAGCCGAGCGGATTCTCAATGAGTTCCACCCGAATCTCATGATCGCCATTGGCGGCGGAGGCTACGTTCCCGCGCGCATCCTGCGGTATTCCTTCTTATTCAGGCTGCCTGCTGGAGCACACGACACTGACTTGACCGCGCGCAGATCCTTCCTCAAGAAGCCGGGAAGCCCTAACATCCCCATTCAAGCTATTGGGCTCTCGCTGTACGAGAGCCTTGGGTCTAACCCGGTCGAAGAGCCTGGCACCAAAGTCACGCGCACGCAATGGCTGGATCTCAGCAGTCTTGAGATGGCCAATCTGATTGGCAAGAGCGTGCTGATTGTCGATGAGGTGGACGATACGCGGACAACGCTGGAGTACGCCGTGCGCGAGTTGCAGAAGGATGTTGAAGAGGCAAAGAAGAGGCTTGGGCGGGAGAGCGAAACGACCACTTTCACGATTTTCGTCCTGCACAACAAGGACAAGGATAAGAAAGGCGAGCTGCCGAAAGAGATCATTGGTGAGGGCAAGTATCTGGCGGCGGAGACGGTCGGGGATGTTTGGATTTGCTATCCCTGGGAGTCGACGTACGTATCATTTTTCTTTTGCGGGCTGGTCTATTGGAGGAGCCTGCTAATTTCAGTAGCCCCTGCTTTGACGAGAAAACTGATCGCTAACGGTTTGATAGGGACATTGATGAGCATGACCGCTTGGCTCTCACCTAGCAATAGATTAGACTATTCTCATCATGGTGTTACACGGAATATGTCCTCTTAATTGAGGCAGCTATTGTCATCACATTGCATGTTATTAAGCAATTAAGACAATGGTAAACGTATCCCTGTTCTGTGTATTCCTGACTTATGAACATCTTATTATTAAGATACAGAAGTAACATCATTACAAAGCGAACAGCAAGGAATGCCCCTAAGTTATATCCTTTGAAAAGCTTTCTCCGACAACCCAATACAGTTGTAGTGAAATAAAGGAAAAGACAAACGCAAAATCTCAAATCCTGCATTCGATAAACCCCCGGAACTTGTCCACACACCTCCCAGAAACTAAACCCCTGGATCCAACCCCACCGAAAGAAAATCTCTAAGGAAAACCGCACAGCTCCTAACCCACCAACCCACCAACCCCTCCACAGTCCAATCTCAACCACTCCCTCCCGCGCCCAAACACCCGCCGTCTCGCCTCCACCTCCTCCTGTCCCTCCGCCCCACATCCCTCGGACTCCTCTCCCACTCCCGCTTCCGCCCCCGCCGCGACCCCGCCGCCCACCGCACCTCATTAAACACCGCCCCGCCGCCCCGCCACCTCCGCGCCCTCTGGCCCCGTACCAGCCACCCGCTCACAGCGCGTGCCGTCGCGTCCTCCCGCCACCGCTGCTGCTTCTGCTGGCACGCGTACGCGTGCGCCACTGCGTTCTGCTTCCCGCCCCAGACGGCCCAGGGGTCTGGTGTTAGGTCTGCGGTGGAGGAAGATGGGGAGGGGGTAGGGTACGGGTACGGGTACTTGCAGGGGATGCCCTTCAGGGGGCCGAAGTATTGGGGGTGCGCGAACGGGGTTGGGGGTTGGGTTGCGGTTGCGGTTGCGGTTGGGGCTGGATCGCGCGAAGACAGGCCGCCGCGGAAATGGGGGTAGCGCTGCCGGGCTGGCTTGACGCGGCGGGGTTGGAGGCCGCCTTGGCCGAGGCTATGGCCTTGTCGCTGTGAGGGTGGGTGCGATTGGCCTGGCAGAGGCCACTGCTCTACGTACGGTGGCTGTCCCTGGCTTGGGCCAGAAGGCAGTCCGTAACCTGGAGCAGAAGGGAGCTGGCCTGGCTGCGAACCGGATGGTGGTAGTTTTAGTCTTGAGGCGTACGGCAGCGCTTGGACTGGGACAGCTTGTTGGAATTTGCTCGCGGCAGATGGCTGCTCTTGAGTTGGTAGTCGCCGTTTTTCTTGGGTGAAAGGTGTCTGCCCTTGCTTTGGGGCAGGCGGTTGTTTTCGGTCAAGGTCACGTCGTTGTGCTTGAACTGAAGCAGGAAGCTGTTCTTGATTTGAAGCACGAGATTGTTTCTGCTCTAAAGCGCGCGCGTGTTCTTGGTTTGGGGCAAGCTGTTGCTCTTGACCTAGAGCGGGCAGTCGTTCTCGACCTGGAGCAGCCGATTGCGCTTGGCTCGGCACAGACGCCTGTTCCCATAAAGAACGCACTTTGTGGAACTTCCAAAAAGGGTGCAGCCTTCCCCATGTATTTGTGGGGTCTCTCTGCTGTGGGGAAGGCCGTTGTGCTTGCCTTACCATTTTCTCCCATCCCCATGCGCCATACTTTTCTTGCGAAACTGGTGGTGGCATGAATGGAAAAGTGAGCGGCGAGAACTCCTGAATAGGATATGAGCTCCTCGGTTGTTGCCTAAACGTAGTGTCATCCACGCCGCCAAGCGTCGGCGTCTGGGTCACATACGGCTCCTGGAGCTGCTGTGGGGTTTTTATCAAGTTTGCATTTTGGTGAGTGATGTGTTGGATCCAAGGATACGGCGGAGAGACG
>Ga0307515_10006695_pt1 | contig 22946 bp, 2 predicted proteins | sample 17_EM_MG_FD_194513 | JGI IMG/M metagenome (GOLD analysis project Ga0307515, IMG submission 194513) | Populus trichocarpa ectomycorrhiza microbial communities from riparian zone in the Pacific Northwest, United States - 17_EM | ecosystem: Host-associated > Plants > Roots > Unclassified | place... | reverse complement strand
CCCTAGCCCGGATTTTATAGTAACGCTATAAAGATAATGCTAATACCCGTAGGGATAAGAGCGCGTTATTCTATAAAGGCGATATAGTTATAGTTAGCTTAGAAAATATAAAGATAAATAAACCTAAGAAGAAATGGGACGACAAATGGGACGGCCCGTACCCTATACTTGCAGTATACTAAGGGGCAGTTATAGTAGACCTCCCGGACCATATCCGAGTAAATAAATCCTTCTATATATCTAAGGTCCGCCTTTAGGCTGCTAAAGAGATCCCTAGCTAAGTAAATATTAATACTATAGAGCGCCGTAATATACAAGGATAAGTAGCAGAGAGAGATAATGATGGTAATATAGAAGACAAATAGGAGTTTAAGAAAATCCTTAATGTATATAATGAAGACCCCTAAGGCCTAACTTATAAGATTAAATGGAAATATTATAAGGATATAACTTAGCAGCTGGAAGAAGACCTAAAGGGTTGCGAATAGGCCGTATAGCGCTTCTATAAGTAACACCCTAAGAAGCTAGGACCCCTATACTAGGCACGAGATAAGGAAAAGTCACGCTAAGGTCGTGGCCGACCACTATATTAAAATTTATGGTGGTTAAGATGTTATGGAACTTTAACCGGCGGTTAAAGTTATCTAATTGGCTAGATTTTTGCTAAGAAACGCCACGCGGACTAATTTAGGCGGCGGTGTGGAGTTCTGCTAACCTTACTCACTAAACTAACTAATTAGGATTTTCCATGCCCGGCACGGAAAATCGCTATTAGCTTAGTTAAGGGCGGTAAATAGAACTAATATCTTTATAGTAAAAAACAGGCGACCCTAAATATGCCTATTTTAGAGTTATCTATTCGGTTTAGGGACCAAACTATCTGGGGGAGAGGAGTACTGTCACGGCACTAGCCTGACGTATACTGTTTTATACTATCTCGTACTGTTTCCTACTATTAGCTAGCCCACCACTAGCACCTTAGCGGCCGGCCCTACTATTTACATACAATACCCCCTTTCCACCTTCTTTTCCTCTTCATACCATAACGTAGTTATTTAGTCTACTTCATTGCAGCACTATAACAACTACAATACAATATTAATTAAATTAACGCTAGAAAGATATATAGGAGTTAAAGATGTAAAGGCTAATATAGGCAAAAGGAACCTAAGCTATAATATAGTTAATACTATAGGGAGTAATAACCTAAGGGCTTTAAGAAGGCTTAATAAAGGTAGAAAATATAATAGTAATACTTTTAAAAATAGAAATAATAAGATTAAAAGACTAGTTTACTAGGTAGGTATTCTAATAAGTAACCTAAAATATAAATATAGCTGGCCAAGACAAACACTAAAACATATAATACTATTATACCCCTTATATACTAACTAAAAAGCAATACTTTTAGCAGCTGGCATAAAGAATTATAATATATTATTTTTAATATAAAAAGGCCTTAAAGCAGTTACCCAATAGCTTATTAACCAAAATGTATTAAACCAGTTTTAAGTCGTAAAAGAAATAGTAGTAATAGGTAAAGGGGCAAGTATTAAGCGCCCCTTAATAACTTTATAATAGTAAAGTAAGTTTATAATACTAGCGCGTCCGTAAGCTTATTACGGCAGCAGTAGTTCCTAAAGTGTCTAAAAAGTAAGGATAAAGAGCACTATAGGCGACCTATAGGTGCTAAGTAGGCGATAAGTAAGCGGGCCCTAAAGGCGGGGAGATAGATTATGGGGTTTTCTCTACTAGAGTTTTCTCCCCACATATATATAAGGAGTAGTCCGCGTGGGCCCGGCAGGGATCTAAATTAGACGTTAAGCAAAGAATAAATAATAATTTAATGCTTAAAATAAACTAGTTTAAGGATTATTAGAGACCTTGTTTTATTAAGTAAAAGTAGATTAATAATATTAAGAGCCTAATTAAGGAGCTTTGACTTAAATATAAAGGCAATAATTCTATTAAATTATCTTTATCAACATTACAGCTAATGCCTATACAGCCAAATCCAAAGATTTATACCTTTGCTTAAGCTTATAAGCGTTATAAAGTAACTCACCAAGCCGACACCAAAGACGTGACTTTCTCCATTAATCGCCTACAAGAGTACTTTAATATAAATGTTCTTAAAGTCAAAGATCCTAAACATTTTAACATTATTTAATACTGGTAGTAATAATACCATAGCCAGTCCAATCTTGTTTAATTTGCCTTTAATATACTTACAAACTTGCTAATAAACAAACAATTCAAACCATAGGTCTTTGGTTTAGTTACTTAGATATTTTAAAGATTTAGGCTTATTTATTTTATTTAGTTAATCAAACTAGCAAATGGTTTAGATAGCTTTAACTATTTAGATAGATTTATATACATTTTTACGCGACAGTAGGAGGATCTAGAAGCTCTATGCTACAATTTAGTAATAGGCGTTTAGTATTATAATACTCGCGTTAAGCTTAAAAGTCAATAGAGGGAACACGATTAATTACCCCTAGTATTAACAATAGTAGGATCTAACTCTATTAATCTAAAGCGGAAAATCTATTAATATTAGTTACTATATTGATATCTAAACTTCGTATAAGGATAGCTTAATGTGGTGTGGATTAAACCTTATCGTCGCTCTAGCGGTTTTTAGAGAATATTACGTAACCCAATTTTCATGCAGAGTTTTCCTATATAAAAGATATCTAAAAAATCAATTACCCGCCATAACGGCAGTAATATCGATCTGGCTATATAGCCAATACTCCCTATATATTATTATATGCATATAAAGCAGCTCCTAAAGTAGGAAGTTATGCCTCTTAATAGCATTAAAGTTAGAAGCTAAATTTGAAAATTTAAAGGACTTGTGGCTCTATTTAAAAGGTAGTAAACTAAATTAAAAAGCGCAATCTCCGGTTAAGTCCGAACCAGTATACGATTTCCTTATTAGGAAAAGTCACTTCCTGCGCTTAATAGAGCCGTTGCGGTTCCAGCTTCGCGTACACTATAAGGCTGCGATAATATTAGGCCGCATTTATAAGCGACGAGGCTTAAGCACATTACCGAGCTCACTAAACGATCGTCCGCAGTCGTAGCTTAATAGTGGTATACTTAGTATATTAAGCGTTATTTAACTAAGGTTAGGAAACTCCATTACCATCGTCCTAGAAGGGGGTTGATTCTAATAAGTAGGCTTTACTAGGCGCGATTACAGGCGCGTTCTCTACCAAATTGATGGGGCCAGCTTTAGTAAGATAGGAAGACATAATATAGGCAGTATAGCAATAGGAATTAGTAGGTAAAAGAGGATATTTTAGAGGGTTAAGTTAGAAAGACGCATTAGGATGTTTATTTTTAGCGCGTATATTATATCACTATCGTAGTATATTATAGAACTGCCCAAAACTCAACCATTAAGGAACCCCCCTTAACTAAAAACAATACCTATCTTATATATTAAACGAGCAAACCAACTTAATTAAACGGGACAATATAGGGCTTAATTGACTACCAAAACCAGGCCTCTGGGCTTGATTAGTTATTTAATTACAAAGTAAATAAGTAAACAAACTAGCAAACCGGGTTTATTTATTAGCAAGTCTACATACTTACAATGCCTCTTATAAACAATAAATGCAAATGGCTATTTAATAGCTATAAAATCCTTTTTAAAGATTAATAATCCTATTTAAAAATGGATATTATTAAGGCGAATAAGTATCTTTAGCATAGATATGGGCCACCACTAAAGGGTATATTTAATAATAAAGATATTAGTAAAGTAAAAGGCGAGGAGTAAAAGGTAGAACTTTTATTAAAGAAGTAAGCCAAGGCTCGTATTGCGGCCACAATTACTGCGGAGGCTGCTGCTTAGGAGGAGGATACCGCTGCGGATAAGGAAGCTTTAGCTAAGGAGGAGGAGGATGAGAAGGAGGCTATTAAGTATAACAATAAGGTGGAGGATAAGGAACGGAAAGGTAGTAAGGTAGAGGGTAAGCTTTCTAATCTCTATTAAGGTGTAATATAGACGATTTTATATATAATTTAGTAAGGTTTACTGCCTCTACTTTTAATCCTCAACACTATAATATTGCCAAGACTTACTATATTGGGTTTAGCGGGTATACTAGAGCTCTATAGAGCTTTAGGATCCAAAACTAGTTTCTATAAAACTAGACTAGATCGATCCTTAAATCTAGTCCAGTCTAGTCTAAAAAGATTACTAGATAGTAGCATTATAGACAGTAGCATTATAACTAATGGCATTATAGACAGCACCCTTATAGATAGCACCCTTATAGATAAAACCCTTACAAACAGCACACTTGTAGACAGCACTATTAGAGACAGCACAATTATAGATAGCACTATTACAGATAGCACTATTACAGATTAGCCTTTATATATTATACTAGGAGCGGAAATGCTAGACCCGTACGGTTAGTTGCATATAACGCTAATAAGGGCTATGCCACTTTATCTTACTAGAATGTGCCTTGATAGCTAAGGCCCTTTAGCTTATAATAAGTCAGCCATCTCCTAGCTTGGGTTTCTAAGTATATCTTTAATACCTAGCATTAATAGAGACGGCTCCACGTCTTTAACTAGTGCTTTTATCAATATTTAGTATTGATTAGTAAATATTAAATATTAAATATTAAACGTTTAATATTAATATCAATACAATATATTTAATACTAAAAGATATTAAATATTAAAATATATATACAAGTTTATTAGCTTTAAGGGCCTTAATAAGGCTTTTACCGTAACAAATTCTAAAAATATATACTATATTATATTATATATAGCATAATAAGGTTTATAAACGTTATAATAGGCGCAAGGTGTCCATTTTGGGCGACGTTTGGGTAACGTTTAGACATTTATTTAGGCCAAGGCCATTAGGTGCACGGTCTGTGCCTTATATTTATATAGAGGCTCGGCAATATTTAATATCTTTTTAATATTAAATTACAATTCAATATCAATATTAATACGGCCTTATACTAATATTGAATTTAACTTATTATTTATCAGTTATATGCTAGTCCTACTATACTGTACGTATATCTAGATCTCCTACGCCTTCCTACTCTACTATCGGTCTTATCTAGCTATTAGCACTTCCAACTGCCGGGATATGGAATTTTGTGAAAAAGGGTTTTTATTTGGGTAAACTATTACTAGGGTGCTATAGTTTAGAGCACCGCAATCTAAAGTACTATAAACTATAGTCTACTTAGCTCTTAAGAATATTAATACTAAATTGTTAAGCAAAGACAATACCTATTTATTTCTTAAATATCTACTAGCCATTTAAGATATACTGGGCGACTGTTCATTAACAAGTCCTTAAGGTACCCATACCAGTCTTTGTAAAACTGGCAGAAGGGGTTAAAAGCTTTTAGCCCTAGCGGCACTTGGATTATAGGAAGCCTTTTACCAAACTAGCTAAATTAGAAACTTTTAAGATTAATAATAGCTAACTAAGTCAAACTCAATAAAACGGCACTCAATATTATTAGCAGAGTTATATACAAAAGGTTAAATTAACTTAACCATCTGGCGCTCCTAGAGGTAGCCTTTAATTTCTATTAGCATTATTTTAGGTTCTAATTAGATTTACTATAGGGTAGTTCTTAATCCGTAAGGGGGTACACGGGCATATATTTCATTACACATTTAATCTTACCTTTAAGACATTTTTTATTATTAGGATTTTGCAGGTACTATAGATACCCATAACGTTTTGGTTTTTATAAACTTAATTAAAACCACCTAGCTAGCTAGGTGGCCGACAGCACGGTATATAGGTGGGTAAAGAACTCAGCCGATTTTAATTAGCGATTGCTAACAAAACCAAAATCCTCTTAAAACTAAGATAATAAACTCTATAGTATATATTATTATAATTTAAGTTAGTAGAAATAATAAAGAGTCTTATCTCTTTATACTTGCCATCTTTTTAAATATTAAACTCTCTCTAGAAATAAAATCGATATTTTTTAGTAGAGAGGTAATTAAGGTTTTTACAGTTTTGAATTTTATAAAAGTATAGTAGATTTTTATACTTTAAAAAGTGAGCAGGTGTAAGGAGATAGTAATAATAAAGAGTTTTAGCGAATTTAATTATATTAATTATGTAATCTATAGTTTATTATTAAAGTTTTAAATTTTTTAACCAATTTTTGGTTTTGTTAGCAATTTGCTAGTTAAAATTTTCTGGGTTCCTTGCCTACCTGTGCACCGTACTATCGGCCACCTAGCTAGCTAGGTGGTGTTGGTTAAGTTCACGAAAACCAAAACGTTACGGGTAGGCGTTATTTGGCGTTTAAGAAGTAGTTTTTTTTATAAGAACTGTAGAAACATTAACCGAAATATTGTATAGGTTTCCTGCTGGCTTTGTTTTTAGTTATACTCCTTTTATTACTTCTAGCCTTTCTTTTTATTCTTTTTTAGTAGCAAAGAATTATTAAAGTTTTTTAGATTTAGGGGCATAAAGGCTACAAACTCTAAATTTAGGTTTATTGGTTCTAGTAATATTTATATTTCTTATATTTAAATAAGATTATAACTACTTCAATTGGAGGGAAATATTAGATTATTATAGATATAAAAGAATAGATTAACAGAAACCGAGTTAACTTAAAGAATATAATAACTTAAAGGAGAAACTATAAGAGACAGAATATCTATTCTTTAAGATATACCACTTTCTCTACGGCAATTCTAAGGGCTATCCCTTGTAATGTTAGGGTCTATAAAGTAAGTGGTCTGTATAAGAACAAATCAACGCGTATATCTATATAGAAATCATTAATTACACCACTACTATGCCTTTTAATTGTGCTAGAATTAGTATAGACCTTGTTTAGAAGACTTAATGCAATATCCCTCTAAATAAGACCGCGAAAATAACTTCTCCTAAGCCCTTGTTAGGTAAAATCCTAAGTAAATAGTTATATAGCCGTAAGGTACGGGCGACCCTGGGGCGACCTAAGGGTAACTCGCCTATAAAGCACGTGCTCTGCACATACCTAGGGAAAACCTTTTCTTACCTTACATACAGACTTCTCCTTTTCCCTTAAGGATTTGTCTGTCTATACAATATACCCTATTATTCTATTATTGGACTCCCTATCTATATCTTTACCTTATATTTAAATCCTTTCCAATCCCCTTAGGAGGATAGGTAGTTTAATTTTTCTATAATGCCTTTAAAAAGAAAACTAATGCCTACACCTAATAGTAATACACTGGCAATGCAATTATAGAACACTTTAGAATCTAGTGTAGACAAAACCACTAGAAGCACACTAGTAGCATTTAAGCCACCTCCTAAACCTTAAAATAATTAGATATCTATAAATACTAAAGATTAGTTTAATTTATATACCTAGGCTTAATAGGAGCTTAGTAAGGTTACTAGTATTCTATCTAATACCGCTAATATAAAGGAGCTAGATAAGCTGGCTAAGAAAATAGCCAACTTATAGAGTATTATTAATTTAATAAAGCCCTACTATTGCCTCTCTAGTAAAGAGCATAAGTTATATAGTAAACGCATACACCAAATAAATCTTAACGCCCTAGTTAAGAAGTTACTACCCAATATTAGCGGTACTACTTAACAGCATTTTAACTAATGGATCGCCGCAGTTAAGAACCAATTTAAGGTTAATAACGCTAACTATAACTATAAGCAACGCACGCGCTAGGCTATTAAAGGTCTTGTAAAAGAAAAGATAATTACCCAACTAGTTTATTGCCGGTTAGGTACTGTAAGGGATATTATTGCGGACACCTTAGGTTGCCCTCAGGACAACCCCCAAACGCCCCTCGGATAGTTACCGGTTACGTGCTAGAGGCACGTGCCCGTAGTATATAGTCTCCACAATCCCCAAGGCCTTACCTCTTTAAGGATTTGTCTTTCTTACCAATCTATCCTGTTCCAATCGTGTCCTTATAGCCCCCTGTTTATAAGATCCCCTCACAGGTACTAAGGATAAGGGTCCTTTACTATAGGATAAGTTTAAGACTATAGTTTAAGACTAGATTAGGAACCCCATAGTAAGACGCTTTAATAACGCTATAATATACTATATAGCCATTATAAAGGAGAACTAGAGGTTTAACATCTTCCTAGTCTATATGCATAGCTTAGAAGACCTCTTCTTATATACCCCTTTTATTAATTCTAAGCAATAGGTAGACTTTTAGTTCTTATATCTCCCAGCCTACCTATAAGTAGAGCTCTTCCGCTAGAACTTTGCCTAATAGGTAAAAACCACTAAGGACCTCTTTAATAAAATCTGCTATATAGAGCAATTGCTTAATACCATAAAGCTTATAAAAGATCGCATAAGTAGTAATAGCAAATTATTGCGTATAAAGCGCAGTTATAGCATAGGCTCTATAGAGTTAGGTTTAGGGAATAGAACCTAAAAGGGGTAATACTTTAAGTAAACTCCTAGGGAGACCACCTAAAAGCTAGATAGCTTAGGGGACCCCCTAGATACTAGCGCTACGTAGGCGAATTAAAGAACCGCAAGCGGCTATTATAAGGAATACTGGAAGCAGGCTAATAAAGAGAAGTTAGCCCAGCCTTTAGAAAACCCAAAGCCCTAATAGCGTATCTCTTTTAACTATAACTAGGGCCTAATATAGAGGGAGAAAAGAAATATATTATAGTATATATTACAATAGATACGCCCTAGGGTAAAGTCCGCCTATATACTTTATATAATAATAGGTGTCAAATTAACCTTATTAATTAAAATATCGTCTATAGGTTTAACCTGCCTATACGCTACGCGCTACATTTATATAAATCTATTGTATGTTTCCTTAATAGCAACCAGATAATAATCTAGGATACTTATAATCTAATAGTTACCACTAGCAACTCCTAGGGTACCCCTTATACTATTAGCCTATAGACCTTTTAGGGTGGCTTATTTAATAGTTATAATATAGTTCTTAAATAGGACTAGCTTGTAGAAGCAGACCTATTAATTAGCTTTTATTCTAGATAGTTTATCTAAGGCACTTTAAACCCTAAACGCCTCTAGATAGTTACCCTTAATACTCTCCTAGTAGACATTAAGGCTGGTAAAATAGTCTATTTGCTATGGCCAGAAGACTCCTTCTTTATACTAGTTATAAATATAATAGAGGACCTATTGTTACTGGCAGCGAGTACCTATATAGACCCTCTGGACGTAGAAATACTAGTTATAAACATAGTAGAGGACTTACTATTACTGGTAGCGAGTACCTATAGAGACCCTCTAGTGCTGGTATAGATTACCTACACTTAAGGGGGAGGTAATTAAAACCCTAAAACTATTAAGTATACTATAGCAGAGCTATATACACTTTTAGTGCGAGTATACCTGCGAAACGCATATTAGCTGCACCCTTCTCTTTACTAGCTCCTAGAAGCATATTACTATATAATAGTCGCCTTAACCTCTATAAACTCTGGCTTGCCAGATATATATAAAGAAGAGATTAGTGTTTTCTCTAATAAGCTAGTAAGTATACTATTGCAGAACTCTAAGTACAACTATGCAATCAACTTAAAAGAAGGCAAGACGCCACTGTAAGTGCCTATCTATAACCTCTTATAGAAAGAGTTATAGATCTTATAGGAGTACCTAGAGAGTACTCTTAAGAAGGGCTAGATTAGGCCTAGCAAGTTGCCTACTAAAGCGCTTATCCTCTTTATACTAAAAGTAGAAGGTATAATACGGCTATATATTAACTATAGACGCCTAAATAAGATTACAATCAAAAACCAGTACCCCCTACTGCTGGTTGGCGAACTCTTTAATAGGCTTAACTATATAAAGATATTTATAAAGCTAAATCTTTATAATATGTATTATAGAATTTATATTAAAAAGGGAGATAAATAGAAGACTGTATTTAAGATATGCTATAGTTACTTTAAGTACCTAGTAATGCCCTTTAGTCTTACTAACGCCTCTATAAATTTCTAGAGCTATATTAAAAAAGCTCTAGGGACTCTAGTAGATACCATCTATATAGTTTACCTAAATAACATTCTTATCTACTTAAATAATGAGGATAAGCACGTTAAGCACATTAAGCAGGTACTGCAACAGCTCCGCGCTCAGGGCCTATATATTAAACTGTTAAAATATATCTTTTATACTAAGAATATTAAGTTCCTAGGATTTATTATCACACCTAATAGTATTATAATGGACCCTGCCCACGTAAAAGCTATTAAGGAATGGCCTAAGCCTAAGTCCTATAGGGACATCTAGGTCTTCCTTGGCTTCGCCAACTTCTATAGGCGATTTATATAAAATTACTTAGACACCGCATACCCCCTATACGTATATCTTGTACAGGCGCATTATAACCTAATATTAGATAGAGAGAAGAAGAAGTAGAAGCGTAAGAAAGGGCCTACTAAATAGTATTAACCTTAGTCCTAGCCTAATAACGCTTAGTAAGTATTTTATAAGCTACGCGCCACGTTTACATAGGCTCCACTATTTTACCACTTTAACCCTAATCTACCTTTAATGGTAATTACTAACGCTTCCAATTATGCCTATGGCGGTATACTTCTACAACCTTTTAGGTAGGGAGATTAACTCCACTAGCACCCAATTGCTTATTATAGTTAAAAGTTTACTAGTCTAAAAGTGCGGTATAATACGTATAATAAAGAACTACTTACTATAGTGCAATGCTTTAAGACATAGCGCCACTACCTTAAATATACTGCGCATGTAACGCGCGTACTCTGCAATTATAACAATCTTAGGTACTTTATAACCACTAAGAGCTTATCTACTTACTAGGCCTAGTACGCCAAGGAACTGGCTAAGTTTAATTTTAAGATTAAATATAAGCTAGGTAAAGCAAATCCCGCTAATACACTATCCTAGCACTTAAATTATGCTAAAGGCTTTAAAGATAGCAGCAAGAGGACAGTCTTTAATGCTATACTACCTATATTATAGCAAAAGTTGTAGGTTATAGGCCTTATAGGCAGCCCTAGTACTACTATACCACATTAGTAAGTAGCATGCATGCAGTATATAAGTAACCCTTGTAAACTTAGCGCTAGTAAACTAGAGTATCCTACCATTTTCTTTAAGACTACTTTAACTAGCCTAATAGCGCTTAACCCTAGGGAAGACCCCTTAGCCTAGGCTACGGTCCCCTATAATAACCTAGTAAGTTACCTACGCATTATATATTACTTTACTGGCACTAACTTTACATAGAGTCTTATACTACAGTAAGAGGTAGTAGTAGCTACCTTAGCCGAAGTGGCGTTTATAGAATACCCCCCTAAGTTACTAGTTAATTTTATTTATAAAGTGCAAAAAAGGGACGCCTTTACACGCTTTATATATAATTAGTTAACTTAGGGGCAAGTCCCTACTAGTAATTAAGACTATACCCTTAATAATTAAGGACTCCTAAGGCAAAATAATAAGGTCTAGGTACTAAATTATACACTACTATAATAGAAGATCCTGAAGCGGAATTATGATAATCCTATAGGCGGCCACTATGGTTTTAACTGTACCTATAAGGTAATTACGTAAAAACACGCTTAAAACGGTCTTACTAAAGATCTCTACAAATACCTAGATAACTGCAATACTTACTAACACTATAAATCGCACCACTATAAACCTTATAGTAAGCTGCAGCCTCTTTAGGTCCCCACTAGAGCCTAACAGCATTATTTACTTAACTTTATTATAGATCTCCCTAAGTCTACAGCTCCTAATGGCGTAGAGTATAACTCTATCCTTATCCTTATAGACCATTTTATAAAGCTAGTATGCTACTATTTAGTATATAAGATAATTAATACTATATAACTTGCAGAACTCCTATTTAGGATCTTTACGCAAATAGGGCCTCTAAATAATATTATCTCTAATAGGGGTAGTGTATTTACAAGCAAGTACTAAAGCACCATATATTACCATCTCCGCGTTTAGTATAAGCTTAGTACTATATTCCACCTATAGATAGATAGTTAGACAGAATACTAGAACTAGGAGCTTAAGATATACCTACGTATATTTATAAACTAGGAATAGTTTAATTAGGCCTCCCTACTTAAAGAAGCAGCCTTTACCTATAACTCTAAGGTCTATACTATAATAAAGCATTCCCCTATTAAGCTCGCCTATAACTAACTACTAAATATCCTAGATAGAGTCCTAGAAGGCGTCTAAAACGCCTAGTAAGGTAGGGAGAAGTCTAAGTTAACAAATATTAAACTTATAGAGACGCATTTATAACACCTGCGCCTTATATATAAGGCAGTAATAGCGTTAATAATATACGCCTAATAGCTTTAGGCAAAATACTATAATTATCACCATCTGGCCAAGTATTTCGCCGTTAGTAAATAAGTCCTGCTCTCTTCTAAGAATATCTATATAAAATATCCTTATAAGAAGCTTAATAGTAAGTTTATAGGACTATTTTAGATCCTAAAGCGTATAGGGTAGTAAGCGTATAAGCTAGAGCTTCTACCTACTATAGCATAGCTCTACCTAATCTTTTATATCTCCTTACTAGAGTTTTATAGGTTACGCCCTAGGTTTTAACCCCTAGTAGTAAAAGAGCTTAAGAAAGGCAGCTAGGAAGTAGAAGCAATTATTACCTATTAGGATTATACTAGACAACTATAGTACCTTATTAAATAGCTAGGTTGGCTAAATAAGTATAATAAATAGAAATATAAGACAGAACTTAAGAATTATTAATAACTGCTAGATAAGTACCATAAGCGGAATACCCTAGCCTTATAGCTAAAGCGTAGGTAAAAAGTAAGCGCTACTACTAAGATATAACCTATATTAAAGTAGAGTAGAGGATATTCTAAGGGATTAAAGAATAAGTAACAATTGTAGTAAAAACTACGGCATATATATAGGGTGACTCGTAGGTAACTCGTAGGCGAGGCTATAGCGTACGCCAGCAATAAAACTTAATTTAGAAAACATCCTTCCTAGACCTAGTCTATCACTCTATACTAGCTTAGCAGATTATTTATATATTAGAGAATAGGCCTATTTATAACTAGGGTCCATTTAACTAAGGTTTATAACCTACTAGTAACCTACTAGTGGTAACCTATACTAATAAACTATATACTATATAGGTAATATATAAGGCTAAAGTATAGGGTCAGCGGCGAATTTAATAGGTATACTACCTTACTATTTATAAGTCTAGCTATATATAAGTAACCTATAATATACCCACAAAGTATATACAGCGCTACGCCAGTATAGCGCAAGGCCAAAGTATAGAGTTAGCGGTAGATTTAATAGGTATACTGCCTTACTGTTTATAAGTCTAGCTATATATAAATAACCTACAATCTACCTATAAGGTATTAGCGACCTACCTATATAAGTAAGCTTTTAGAATATTTCTAATAGTTTAAATTTAGGCGAGCCCTAAATAAACTAATTAGGATTTTCTATCCTAGGGATAGAAAATCGCTATTAGCTTAGTTAAATATAGGGAGTCTTAGTAAGGCACATCTAACTAATTAGCCAACTTTAACCAGCGGTCGAAGTTCCTTAATATCTTCGCGCCGCGCATATATACCACCTATCTCTCTATATACAAAATTAAAACGCTCTTTCTCCTTTAAATTTTTTCCCTATTAAGGTTTTTTATAGGGTTTTATTAAGGCTTAAGTATATAAAGGATTGGGGACAATCCTTTTAAAGGGGGGGGCATTATTAGGTAAAATCCTAAGTAGATAGTTATATAGCTATAAGGTATAGGCGACCCTAGGGCAACTTAGAGGTGACTCGCCTATAAGGTACGTGCTCTGTATATACCTAGGGAAAACCCTTCCTTACCTCGCACATAGACTTCTCCTTTTCCCTTAAGGATTTGTCGGTCTATACAATATACCCTATTATTCTATTATTAGACTCCCTATCTATATTCTTACCTTATAGTCCTACCGTTGCCTAAATTCAAACCTTTCTAATTAGGACCACTATATTTCTAAGTATGGGTACTAAATTTAGCTAATATAATTAGTTAGTTCTTATTAATAACCTAAGGACCTATTTTAATGTTATAAGGGATAAGCCCCTAAAATGTAGAGAGTAGAAAAAGGATGGTCTAGATTATACGCTATATATATACCTATAAGCTAAGAAAAGAGAACTTAGAGGAATTAGATATTATAGAGGATATTAATATTAGTAAGGAATTAGATAGCAAATTGTAATCTATTACATTAGGGCGTAGTTATTTAATTATAATACCAGTTGTATATTATTAAAGGCGTAGGCCCGTACTATATGCAGGCTGCTTTGCAGAAGTATTATATAAGTAACTTATTAGGGCCTAAGTACCTAAAAACTGTAACGCTTTACCAAAGTACCGCTGGCCCTAGCAGCCAGCGCTAACCTCTCCTACTGCTGTTAAATTCCTACCTTATAAACCTCTAACCTATTCTCTTAATAATGCCGCCTAAAGAGTCTTTAACAACCTCCATCGCGACTACTTCCTTGCTAAGCTTAAGAACTAATAAAACCATTACATCTACTGTAGGAATTATAAATAACCACCTTGATAAATGGGAATCTCCTATAACCTATAATCCTTTAGGTCCCCTATATAGGGGATTACGCAATAGCTGTCCTCTGTGGTTATTGCTTGCTGCTTTTTTTTTTATCGCATTTATCTTTATTTTTAAACTCGCGAATTTTTTTTTCGTAATGGCTAACATAATGAGCACTTTGTGCACGGCCCCACCTTATGTATACTAAAATTAAAATATCCAAAATATTCATAATATTTAAAATATTATAACTCCACAACTATGGATCTAATTAACGCCGCTCTTGCTGCTTTGAGCTTGTAATCGAAGCCTAATTATATTTAAACCGCTAAGGAGCATAGTGTAGAGCGATCTACCCTCTTGCGCCGCTATTGCAATATTATAGGCTTAAAGGCAGATGGTTATACGGACCAATCTTTCCTTACCAAACAACAGTTTTAAGTACTTATAACTTATATTAATAAGCTTACAGAGTAAGGCCTACCTTTTACAATTGCTATATTATAAAGTTTTGCCTAAAAGATTGTAGGAAGACCACCAGGACCTTAGTGGGCTTCGCGCTGGATTAAAAAGCAGGGTACCTCTCTAAAGAGCTACTACCTTATCCCTGTAGATAATGTACGCAAATAGGCTAAATAAGGCTTTTATTTTAAGCTCTACTTTAAGCTTTTAGGTAGAAAGATAGAGGAATATAAGATTAAGAGGTATAATAGGTACAATATAGACGAGAAAGAATTTCTACTTAGTACGCTTATAAGGGTTAAATAGGTATTTTCTAAGACTGTATTTATATTAAAAAAGATTAAGAATATAATCTAAGATAGAAATAGAGAGTGGATTATGGTAATAGCTATAATTTATATAAATAGAATAACTTTCTTACCAGGCCTTATTTACTAAGCGGTTACTAATAATATACAAGACACCTAGCTCTAAGACTACGACCTAAATTAACACCCCTACTTCTTTACCTTATTGCCTATAGGCTAGATAAATAATAATCTTAGTTATGCCTGGCTAGATACTATCTTTAATAGGGAGATAAAGGTAAAGGCCCGTAATGGAAGAGACTAAAGGCTTTTTATCCTTAACGGATATAGCTCTTATTATGGGAGTCACTCGTTCTCACATTTCTAACCTATGCTTACGTTTGTCCCATAACACATGCACGTACTATAACGACCCCCTATATCTCAACCCGTTAACCTAAACCTGTTTCTATTCCTCGCCAAACATCTTAAACTATTACGCGTCAATATACTTAGTACGGTTAATAGCTAGCAATTAAGCTTATTCGTAACTACTTTGTCAATCTATAATAGCTCTTATATAAATATAAGGTTCCTTAATTACTATAAAAAGCACTAAATACTTATAGTAGTGTATCCACCTTATTTAACTTATAAGCTTCAACCTTTAGACGTCTCTCTCTTCTTACCGCTTGCGATATATTACAGCTAAAAGCTAAATTAGTTTCTGTATAAGAGCTAAGGCTTCTACTCTCTCACCAAGTAAGATTTCTTTTAGCTATTCTAGGCCGCCTTTAGAAAGGCTTTTACTATATCTAATATTAAGAGTGGGTAGAAAAGTATAGGCCTCTACCCATTTAAGCCTAGTATAATTTTAGATACATTCTATACCAAAAAGGATAAGAGGCCTTCCTTAAGTAACTCTCTACATTCGCATTTTATAGTAGATAATTGGCGGCAAGTTCGGAAGCTCCTCTAAGATATAGTTACTAATGTATATAATAAACGCTCTTAGCTCTTAACTAACACTATTATAAATCTTATAACAAAAAACAAGCTATTATAATATTGCGTTAATAGGCTTACTAAAGCTCTATGCAATAAAAAAAGAAGCGCCGTTAGGGCAAGCCTTTATTTACCTAGCTTGCTCCTTTAGAGCAGGGTAAATGTAACCGACTACCGGTACCATATCAAAACGTCATTTGTCTCACTAGCGTACCACCTTGTTTTAGTTGCCTAGCCATTAACTTAGTCACCGACTCGGTCTACTTTCATGTATTTATACCACTCGATTTCCATAGATTTACAATTAAGTTGCTCGTTTAATTCCTCCACACTGTAAAGCTTACAGTAAAGCTACCTTTTACAGCCCCAGGAAGATTCAGCAAGTTTAAAAGCTTTAAGCTAAGCAAGAGTAGGCTAAACACTAAAAACAAGCTCTTAAAGCCGAAGAGAAGCTTTAACAGTAAGTTTAAAAGGAAGAGAAGAGGCGCTTAATTAAGTAGCGAAAGCAGCAGTGGGCATAAAATAAGTTATAATAGAAGGCAGAGGTAGAGGCTCTATGGTTTTAAAAACAGAAAGCTAAGGAGGCCCGTAAGGCTGAGCGCCAGCTTAAGATTAAAGCTAAGAAGCTTTAAATATTAAAGAAGGCCCGAACCAAACGTAGAGAGGTAGTAGTAGATAAGGATATTAATAAGATATTGGATGCGAATAAGAGCCTACCCCTACTAAGGGCTCTAAGGCCTTAACGCTAACGCTAAGCTCTAGCTTATCTAAGGGACTATATATTAGAGCCAATTTAAATATTCTAATTAAGCTCTATTTAACGCCAAAATTCGGTTTAATTTAATGTAGTATTGCGATCTATAGAGCCTCAAGTTTAGTGGTGTATTTGGCTAAGAAATCGTGCACAAGCCGGTCGCGTGCACAAGGTGCTCGGTTATGTTACGCCTCAGCCCCATAGTAAGGGTGCAGATTATTACCAGAATGCGTCTCTATAAGGCGGCTACAATAATAACTACGGCAATCCCTAGTATTAAATGCAGAATCCGCAATATAAAAGCCAAAAATACCAATAGCAGCCCCTAGAGAAACCTATATTTAAACAGGCTTTTAAAATAAAGAAACCGAAATAGAATAACCTTTAGGCTGGAATATTAGTATAAAGACTGCACCAAGCTTATTAGATTATAAATAACAGTATTAACACTATACGCAGTTTCTTTTAGTATGTGTTAGCTTTATTATAGACTTAGGTATAGCAATTTAAGGATATAGTTCGTTCCGCAGTATAAGTTATTGTTTACTGGCTAATAGGTCTCTCCAGCTACTACAAAACCCTTTAATAATGGAGGGATATATAACAATAAAACCAATTTCAAGCTGTCTATAAATACTATTATACTCTTTATCTTCTACCTCATAGTCTTTATTATCCTTAGCTATAGTTATATCTGGCTTACTTAAGCATTTATAAAGCAGTTTATCTAGATTACCGGAATCCTTAATACTATCTTCAGCTTTATAACTGTAATTTATATGCTATTAAGGAAATATTAATCCGGAGGGATTATGTTTTTACTATTCACAATCTTTACTCTAATTTATTTTATCACCTAGATACCTAGAATTCCGTTTTTGGTCTTAATACTGCAGATAAGTATTAACATTTCAAAGAAATATGGCTATGTCTATCTTGTTTCCTTTATTAGAGGCCTTTTCGCAACAATATTTAGCGCATAGTATTTAGTAATACTTATTATAGTCTATGTTAAATATAAACCGGGGAATAATCCAGCTTGCTTAACCAGTGTTAGTGGCTGCAGTAGTGCTAAAGTTATTAGACTAATCATCTTTATAACCTTCGCTGCGTACTAGATATCCAAATGGCTAAAGAATACAATCTACACCACCATCTCCGGCGTATATAGGTTATGGTACTTCTACTTTCGCAACTTCCCTTATAGCGCTATACGGGGTACCCTTAAGCGGTCCTTAACATATAGTTTGGGAGCATTAGCTTTAGCAGCTTATTAGTAGCCCTAATTAACATACTACGCCAGTTATACTTAGTTGCTTAATAGCAGAAGGAAACATGGTCGGGGCAATTCTATTCTGCATTTTAGGCTACCTAATTAGTATTTTAGATTAGACTGTGCAGTTTCTTAACCAATATGCGTTCTCTTATATTACTTTGTATAGGAAACCGTATATTGCCGCTGTAAAGGATACATAGCCATAAACTCCCTTTTTCTCTTCTTTTCCCCTTATATTTTACTAACACTTACCTAAGCCTAGAGTTTTTTATTAGCTAGTTTAACATAAAAGGCCTAGTGGCTTTATATAATGCTAGGCTATATATTTAATATCATCCTTAATATAATAAATGCTAATAACCAGAATAGGATAATTAAAAATTATAGCATTGATGCGCTTGTAAATAAATGCCTTATTAGGCCTATACTTATAATAGGTGCTACATTCATTATATATGCCTACGCCCTCTTAACATACCTTTATCTTATCTTTACATTACCCGCTTATTGTAACGGAACCTTATAGCAGGTACTACGATGGGCTTATTAATAGGCTAGGTGTGTAGGTAATGCAAATTAAAGTTAACAACGTAATAATAACTAGTGGAGTAGTTGCCTAATAGATTAACTCTAATTGTATTCTAAGAATCACTATAAGGAAGGAACTATCTAGGTAGGGACTAAGGGTCCTTAAATACACAACCGTACTCCTATAAAATCCTTTTTGTACGTAATGTATGTATTATACGTGTTGTATATACATTCCCTTTGTATACTGCGTACACTGCGTATAACGTCATGTGACCTTAGTTACCATTCTTTGTCACATAGCTCTATCGGCTCTATTCTAGACCGTGCCCGAATTAACCAACTAGCTTCTTCCAACTCTTCTCCAAGTAGTCGTAACATCGTACTTAAAGCGTCCGTAACACTTATAACAGCAATAGCACCTACACACTAGTTATTGTGGCTTTTACGTTCTTAATTAGCCTTTAGATCTATAATATCTTTACAACTCTAATTACTTCTAGTATAGATACTATATTTATAGTATTAGTATAGGATCCGGAAGTGCTTATAAAAGACCACCTAGACCGTTATAGGCGAATGGTAGTAGTATATCTGTATATACAGCAGTGTATCCATATATAGAAAGGATGTCACATTAACCGCGGTTATGTGGCTTCGTTTGGATAAAAAACCTTTTTATACCTCTGGTTTAGAGTTTTAAGTTAAGCTACCTATATCTTTTAATTAAATTCGCGCATTAGATTATAAGTGCATAAATAAATTACGTAAATAGCTATAAATGGGGATTATATAACCTAAAGGATTATAGGTTATAGGGGATCTATCTTATTTGCACCTACTATTTTATAGGCTGTTAGCTAATAGTAAGGGCTTAATAAGATCGTTAAATAGAACAGCCTTTTTAGCGGTGCCAGCCTACCTAAACTTTGCTGCCCAGTACATTACAGAGCTGCTATTACGTTTATAAAGCTTATTATTTAATATATAGTAGAAGTAATAGCCTATAAGATACCCCACTATTATAAGAATTAATTTAATAGGCAGATAAGGTATACTAAAATTACCATTAAAACTATCCTAAAAATGTCCTTAAGTGGTATATCTTAAAGAATAGATATTATATCTCTTACAGTTTCTCCTCTAAGTTATTATATTCTTTATATTAACTCTATTCCCGCCAATCTACTCTTTATATATCTATAACGACCTAATATTTCCCTTATTATCACTAGTAGGTTATTATTAGCTTCTAAACTAGAGCAAGCATATTAGTAACAGGAAGTATTTAGCTAGCGCTCTGTAATAGCCTATGCCCTAGATAGTATATAGCTATAATAGAATATATATATATATATATACATACGTAAACCTATTATTAGCGCTTATAGGAACGCGTAAATATAGTATAGTAAGGGTTAAAAGGCGTATTATATAATATAAGGAGAATTACTACCTAAAGCCATAGATTATAGGTGCTCCGCAATTTTAACTTTATTAGAGTAGTGTAGTTTAAAGCGCCTTAGCAAGAAGGTAGGATAGAAAATCTATAATCATTTAGGGCAGATGCCAATTTTGCTGGCAACTATATAGCGGGACCAGTTAATTATGGTCTAATATCGCTAATAAAGAATATGCCAAGCATTATTTAATCTAGTAATTAGTATAAGCGGCAAATACTACATTGCTACTCGCGCTAATCTATTTATAAGCTGGGTAATATAGGCCATTAAGATTATATAGCTATTAGATTTATGCGGCTATTAAATTTTAGCAAAGGTCAACCAAAAAGTAAATTACTTAGTATTACTATAAAGAGTGTTACTAACGGGAAGGCCTCTTACTAGGAGTAAGAAAATATTGCGCATTACAGTAATTAAGAAGCCCGTTTTGGAGGTGTTTATATTTAACTAAATTGTACTTTTAATAAAGGGGGGATAAGCTAGAAGCTTAGGAAGGTATTCAGGTAATTCTACCTGCTTTGTAACTCTTACGCCTAATTTATATTACGCTACTTTAGGTAGAAGGGGCGCCATAGGTTAATGTGATTATGGTACCCCTATGTATATATTTGCACTATATATCCTAAAATATTAAGCTAAACCCCAACTTTTGCTACAATAACTATTTGGTTTTTTATCTTATAGAAGCCCCAGCCAGATATAGCAAATTTAGCGTTTATGCACCCTGCCAAATGTTACTTTAAAAGTCGAACTACTTTAGGGCAGGGAACTAGAACTTTGCCCTAACTTATATTGGCTTTAAGCAAAATTAGCCTCTAAAACCAATATAATTAGAAGCTGGGTTAGATAATATAGAATGACAATTATAGAATATATAGTGGAAATCCACATTATAAATACAGAATAGTAAGCAGATAAGACTAGGCTGGCGTTAATAGCTCTAGGCCTAAGATGGGCTTCTAAATATATACAGCTAGATCTTATAATTATTATTTAGAATTCCATAACAGGCAGACCACTAAAGAGGTTAAAATGTACCCGTCTCTCCTAGGTTATATTTACTTTTAACTATAGCTACTCTAAAACCATATATAAGTAATAAATGTTATATATAAGCTGTCTGCTTATTATAGGCGATAAGCAAGTACTAAATAGACAGTAAATAGGTAGTAATACTAACGCCGTTTACTATAAAGAGGACCTTATTATAAACCCTTATAGCTAAGTCACCCCCTATCTCTTTTACTTCCTTACCTACTTATTACTTCTTTTAACTAACCATTCTCTCTAAAGGAAAACTTCTTAATATAATATAATCTATCACTAAAGAGAGAAGGAGCCACTTACCGCTACCTTCCTCCCTCCCTTCTTCTTCCCTCTCTTCTTTTGCTTATTATTATAAATATAGAGATAGCAATAATAATGTGTTTCCCTTATAATATATACTAGCAGAAAGGAAGTCCGTGTGTATTAGTGAGACACTCTATATATATTAAATGCATTATGCTATCTAGCTTAATGGAACATTTAGGGTAATAATATTAAAACCCTCTCTAATATTTAGGGAGTCAAAAGTAGGTTTCTATATACTTTTTTAGGACGTCTTTTCGAGGTATATAGCGCATCCATTTTTTATAAAAGAACTTATTATTACCTATATAAATAAGGTATACTAGATAGGGAAGCTTAATAGGATATAACTAAATAGTCTTAGCTTTAGCGGCGTTTAAAGTACTAAGATCTTATTAACTAGTCCCGCAATCTTTATTATCCGGCGACTCTTCCTTTAGGGATATATAGTTAGAAGTTTGGTAAATTAGGGTACTCTTAAGACTAATATCCCTTCACTTTCGCATATAAAATGTTTTCTCGCTTTTAAAGACAACGAAGTCTATTTTCTTCTGTTTTAAAGGTTTATATTAAACCGTTTCTTATTAATAATACAGTTAAGCTAGGTTTTTAATAAACTTAACCTAGGCTTTTTTATTTTTAAAAGGTATAAAAAGCATTCTAGCAATAGTAGCCCGCTCTTAAAGTTTAAATTTCACCCTTAGCAGTGTTAATACCTTAGTTAGGCCCTTCCTACTAAGTTACCTGGCTATTTTAATTATGTTAATTAAGTTATAAAATTCCTAAATAGCGGTTATTAATCATTCCCTCTGTAACCTTTAATACATTATACCAATATTCTACTTAGTCTCTTTATATTGCTAGTATAATTTAGTACCTTTAGCCTTAGTAATAGGGTAGAGGCCTTTACCATAGATATAGTTTTTATATTCTTCTTATTTATTACAAAGCGCTCTAAGCTTAGGGTTATTGCGGATTTCTTTTAGCTAGTCGTTATTAAGCTCTATAGGTACTTGTTAATCTTATAATAGCCATTCTTATAATAGATTTAATAAAGAGATCCTATAAAGGACTTCCAAAATAAATACTTTAGTAATTGTGTGAGGCAGTATTGCTAGGGTGTACGGTAGGGAGCAGGCAAGCCGAGCATGAGTCACATAGGGAGTCGATGGAAGAGGACGATATGGTAAAGAGTAGGCAATAGCCTCGTACG
>Ga0307515_10006694_pt1 | contig 22949 bp, 27 predicted proteins | sample 17_EM_MG_FD_194513 | JGI IMG/M metagenome (GOLD analysis project Ga0307515, IMG submission 194513) | Populus trichocarpa ectomycorrhiza microbial communities from riparian zone in the Pacific Northwest, United States - 17_EM | ecosystem: Host-associated > Plants > Roots > Unclassified | place... | reverse complement strand
CCCATTTTCTGTCAGAGTGAATCACGTCAGTTCAGATTTGGTCATCAATTAATACGATCGAACAATCATGGACAAGTCAGGAAGAGCAAAATCGGCAGGTCATACTCAAGTACCCTTCTCGCCACCGATGCCTCTTGTTCCTTGTCCGTAGTTTTTCCCTACGTCATCCTGGAACTTGACTGGCCTCCCCACAGGTCTACTTGCAATGCCTACCCAATCCCCTTGTTTCATTAAAGAGTGAACTGCGTGATTTGATATACAATCACGAAATACACGCCGACCTCCGAGCGCGCTCCCTGTGGGAAGCATGGAGCTACGACCCGGCTGGTCGTTCCGTTTTGACCGCATTACTCCCCCGATTGCGACACCCGGAAGGACGCCTCTGGTCTACCGCACGCCCTTTCATTCCTAATCGTCGAATTGTTTATTGCCTCTTACTCCTGACTCAATCCGTGGTAAGATGTTCCTTTTTTGCGTCGCCCGCCACAACTGATCCTTTGACGTGGAAAGGAGGACGACCCGACACTCTCTTACCTATTTTCGATGATGGTTGATATCGAGCCTTGGAACACTGGAACGGAAATAGTCCCCGCCACCTTCACGTTGATGAAGGGTGTTGAAACTTCGGAGACAGAAGACTGGGATGACTACGTAGAGTCGGCTAGTGAGGCATGAAAAGGGGAGGAAACATGGTGACCCATCCGATCAGTGGATCGAGACATTGGTTCGATGTTGGTCGCTGTTGCTTTTACACAGCATAAATTCTTGCGGGAGTACTGCGTTTGCCCTGCAGCCTGTGGGGATTGCTGTCATATTCCCGCTTCTCCGGTCGCTTTCGAAGATCTAATCCCGTGCTAGTACGATTATCTGGTCGCCTAGGAGCGTCATCCTCCCCATTTCAAAGTGCATCCAGGACCAGTGATTTGACCCCACAATGTATTTTGGAGTGGTTAATCATATTGTAGCCCTGCGGCTTCCTGGTGGTATTCCTTCTGAATAATCTTTTCCGCTAGAATAGGATGGGTAAAGTGCAAAGGCCTCGAAAGGCGTTTTCTTATTGAATGCATTCCCTCAAGCAGTGCAACTTTTCCAGCCTGCGAGCCCTAGGCTCAGGCTCAGGCTCAGGCTCAGAGCAGACATCAGCACTCATGTCTGCCTCCACCTTAGATCACACCACAATGCTGAAGAAATCCTCGTCTAAAAGATGCGGGTAATTTGAGCCACAGAAAAGCTTCAATAGCACTACACTGCCCCTTGGTACAAAGGACAGTGACGATAGCCGAAAAAGCTGAGAACTATAGATTCAGATTGGTATCCAAGGCTGGAACGCTGAACCCCAATTTAAAAGGTGCCCATTGTGTCGCACTGGCGCGCGAAGCCCGGGTTGAATGGCTAGGGTGGCGAAAGGCAACACCAGAGGTTGAAAGGGCCCATTTTTGGCGCCTAATGATTCCGGTCACGAAGCATGATGAACAGAAGTGCATATGAACCACATCACTGTGCCGTATGTCTTAGTGCGACATATATGGGCAGAGCGAATTGCTACCTCAACAGATGTAGGGTCATGTTCACATCTCCTGAAACGTACCCGTTATCAGCCGGGGGTACTTGGTATAGGCTTGAGAACTCGGTGGGTAGTAAGATGAGCAGCGAAGCGAAGGCCGACTTTCTTTCGCACCGTCCTGTCACCGCGAAGTGAGCAGCGAAGCGACATGATGACCGGCGAACAGGTACCATCGCTCTCAGAAAGATTCAAGACATCCACCGCGTCGATGAATCGTCAGATGACGAGTTTGGATACACGAGAAGGTACCTAAGGCCTCGACAACTGGTGTGAACAATCATGGCTATCTCCTAACACTAATTAATGACGATAAGGAAAGGACTGCAACCAAAAGCCAGATTAACGCAAACGCAAATATCCTGAATCATCCAACCATCACTTACACCGCACCAATTATTATTCATTCCCGACGAAGACCACTTATGAACGTCCTGTAGGGGGGACCCACGTCATCTCCTCTTCCTCAGGGCGGGGACTGACGGCATCGTCCTCTCCTTCAGAACTAAGCGCCGCCCAATCGCCCTCACTATCTGCTCCACTTCCTCGAGTAGTACCAAGACCTCTTGCATATCGCATGAACAGCTCCTCGATTTTGTTCCCGTCTCGATTGCAGAGATATTTGAGTACCTCCCGCCCGTCTCGCCATCCGCCGCCTTCCTGCGAGGGCCCAACCTCTACGCCGCCAGGGACTGCCTTTGCTTCCACGTGATCCCCTCCCTCGACTTTCTCATAACTGGCTTCTGAATGTGCGGCGGTAGATTCAGGTGGTGAAGGCGGTTGGACACCCCCACCGAAGGTCTTGACCATGTGCAGGCTGGCCGGAACCTTGAGGCCCTCCCGATCGAGGCTGAGGAGGTACGCGGCGAGAAGGCGCATAGCTTCTGCACGAACACGAAGGACATGGCGGACGATTCGACTCGATGGAGGTCGGCGTAGACGTCTGTTCTTCAACTCCTTTCCCAGCTTGTCTCCTTCTTGCGTTGTAGCACGTGTGGGGACGGCGGGCGATGAAGTTGATCGGTTCAGACTTGCTTCGACTTCGGGCCGGAGTTTGAGAAACGGGTTGGGTGGAGGAGGTTGGTTGACTGTGTACGGAAGAATGGCCGCCATGGAGAGGTCCCACTTCTTCGGTACCCAAACCCCAACGAGAACACGCCAAACTGTGATTACACGTTCCCAACTAGGGCGCAAATATCAGGTCAAACACTCTTCGTCGCGGTAGGACTTCATGTGGGAGTAGGGAAAGGCACGTACCGAAGGTAGTTGTCATCGATCAACCGAACATGGTATATTCCAAAGACATAGACCGTACCCGCTGCAATCACACCATTGATCCACCATCCTCCTAGCAGAGACCAAATGAACCAGAACATTGCCCCATATGCGATTAGGAGACCAAACAGGCCAACGACGACCTTGTTCTGGGCCATAGTTTCCTCTTCGACCTCGGATTGCTTGCCAACCCAACGTGTGATTGCATACATAGGGAAGTGGACGAGGAGAGGGACAAGGAAGAGCGGGAGCCGAATTAGAGCCGAAAGGGTGTCACGGATCAAAACCAGGAAGGTGGTGATACGCGAAGGAAACGGCGTCGGTCTTCTGGGATCGAGGTTACGAGGCAATGGGAGGAGAGCGAGTGTCTCATTGGTCAAATGCGAGGTCTTGAGGAGGGAGTGGTATGTCATGAGCGCCCTCTTGAGTTCGACGTAGGATTCGTCGGTGGTGTGAGAGGTGAAGAGGTCGACAAGACTGTCATAAAATGCAGTGAGTCGCACTGACTACTATAACCAGGCTCGGCTCACGTCTGAGAAACGAATCGGAAGTCGTCCAAACTGATGTGTCGGCCATCGTCCCAGAGCAAGTTACGAACAGTTTGACCACATATTAGTGCTTCCCAGTCGGGCGCATTAACGGTAAGCTCGACCATTTCTTGTTCGATCCTATGGGTGAGGCGCTTGACGGCCGATCGCGGTTCACCTTCAACAGTCGACATAAACTGCGTATGGAACTCGTCCATGTAAATCGGCTTCCCATACCTAAGTAGAGGAAATGTCAAAGAAGGCCCTGAATCGAAGACACAGAGGTAAACAAACTCAATCACAACCGAACTCCGATATTTCGACTTGTTGGTATAAGTGATACCAACAGGGATGACAAGCGCCTCTTCCGCACCTTTCGGAGCCTTTCCTTCTTGCACCCATTTCATGTACTCGAGTACAGCCCATGATGCACCGTCCTTGACTTGGACAATTCGAGGCATGGTATATGAAGTACCCTCTGGGAATAGTGCAACGCAATCGCCATCAGAAAGGGCCTTAAAGGTGCCGGCGAAAAGCTTCTGGTTGTCCTTAGCGCCTCTGTCGACTGGGATGACCCCGGATTTGAAAAGGACTTTGGCGAGAATTGGGTTCTTGAACAATGAAGCTTTCGCCCAGTACATTAGGGGACGCTTATTATGTACCGTGTTGGCTGTTCCGAGGAGATGTGTCAGCGGGTCGGGACCAGCTCAGCGGGAATGCTTTGTCGTAATCTGTAGGCTCGGCCAGACATCGTGCATACGACTAGTGGCATATGTGGGGCATTATTTATGCAGTAATAATCCCAGCTTTGCCACTGGATGAAACCACAGTTTTCACGGCTAAACCGGCTGCGGAACTCCAAGTAGCACGTGGAGGGGCCCAAACATGCATGTAGTGCTATCTATGCTGTAAAGGGTCCTCGTGGAAGGGCATACTGCCATCCAGTCTTGAGGCAAATCTTAGGTGGCCATTCGTCGCGTTAACGGCGGTACTTCCGCAAGCTCATAGTTACGCAGTTGTAGGTGACCAAAGCGCGCACAACATTGAGGCCTGCCGACAGCAAGCCGGTACCAAATATCACAAGGCGAGTCAACGCAAGGCGGATGCGCGAGCAAGCCTATAATGCTGGTGGCGAGGAGCCATGAGTACATGCACTCAGTATGGTTTGTAACAGTGTACGTGTGCCGCTGAGCGGAGAGGTAACGTACAGAGGACTGCGGGGTCAATCATCATGTTGTGGTGGGTACAACAGCTGAAGCGAAGAAAATTAGCATCGGTCGTATATGGAGGATGCAGTGTTCCTACAAGACAACAGGGCCATCAGAAGGCACATTCTCCTCTCCAATGACATGGATTTCCCGGAAGAAGGAAGCGAGACCAGCACTCGCAATCTTCCTGATAAAGAAGTGGCTATACCCAACAGGCATGTTCAACTATTGCGACCAGTAATCCGCCTTCCGACGATGATGACGACGATGAGGAAGGTACCAAGATGGAAGGTGGATGAATTGCCGTTCGCGGCGGCTGTACCACCGGCATGTCGCAAAAACGGAAAGGGTGACTGACGACACATACAAAGTACGAGTACCACAACGATAACGATACCAACGCTTCATGGCCATTCTCTCGGAATCGCGTTCATCAAGCCGGCCTATCTCCGAGACCGCGATTTAGGAGTTCTTATTATAAGAAGAGACGAGGTATGACAGCTAGGATTCAATATGTCACTTGTAATACTCGTTCACTGCTCGCGACCGGCCTAGAATTCGATACGCTTGGAACAGGTGCTCGTCATATTCGCAGTCACAGAAAAATGGTAACCATCCATACGACCCATACCTCCAGGTAATAAAGCTGGCATAGTCGGCTGGAGATGTAGGATGCAGGAGAACTTTCTGGCAGGAGGCTCCCGTCCTGGCGAGCTGGACCTTGCTTGACCATCCTCCAGGGACTGGAATATTGGAAAGGGGTTCCTGTACGTTCTGTACGTGGTTCAGTCTCAACCAGACATGGACTCTGAACGGCAGTTGGGTCGATGGAGAATTTCGTGCGGGGCCAGTGCTTCACGCAGATCCAGGACATGTAAGGTGATGGTGACCATGGATCGTCAGTGCCGGATTCTAGGTAGGTCAACTAGTTAAGCAGATTGTGTCGGAACTTGGATGCGTGTGCGAGGCTCAGCACTCAGATTGTTACGGGATCACCTGCACGGGACATCACATGGCAACTTCTCGAGTATATAAGACCTTCTTTGGCGCGCCTCAACGGACACGGATTTTTTTCGTTGTATTATTGGTCACACAGACGTTTCAACAGGTTGCGCAGTACCAGAACGCGAGTCTATTCGTCCTGTTCGATGTACTTGTGTCTAATATCCTTCCATTGCTTCTATTCAATAGAACGGGGAGTAAGCGGAAGGCCTGGGAAACAGCATTTCGTGAACACTCACTCCCTTATTCCAACGGTCCCAGAAGGCGTCGGCGCCAATATTCAAGCCAATTCCAAACGTAAATGCCCCTCCGATGATCGTGCTAAAGAACACGCCTGTAAGGTAGGACCCACGTGTCAGCAGGGAAATTGACGAAACGGCTCGTTTTCCTACTGTTTCTTCGGCCAAAGGCATTATAGAGTGAGGCCGCAAACTACAACCAAGGTTCAGTGGGAATACCCTCTGGAATACCGAGAGTCCGAATAATGCTCACGCTCATCGTGGTCGGTGGTCAAGTTTCAAATGTCGGACCAATTCTCGACCTTATCCCAACTTTCTTTTCGAAACATTTCAAGGATGGCGGCGACAGTTCAAATGCGTCTTGCTGCTCGCAACATGCAGAGAATATCTCCCAACACCATGATATCTAGCAGTCCCTGCGCACGCGCCGCGTTCGCCACAACAAGCCTGCTTTCAAAATTGTCTGCCACTCCCCAGCGGCGGCTCGAGAGTACCCTTCCTCAAATACAGCGAGAGGAATCTCTAAAGAGAGGGAATGCGCCTCTCAGCCAAGAAGTAATTGGCAAACTCACGCCTGGACCGGACGCATATCCCCACCCGTATCCTCAAGGCGTCTTTGTCGAGAGACCAGACATCATCGAAGAAATTGATGGCCTGGAGGAGAACCGAAGAAACTACCGCGCATCTTACCAGCTCTCCGTGCACTCGTCCCAAAACAACTCAATCTTCACTCTCACGGATCCCGAGCGGAAGGTCATCTTTCGGACGTCACCCGGGGTGCACGGGTATAGGAAGTTCAACCGCAGCACGTACGAAGCATCACATGCGTGTGCGACTGCGGTGGTACGGAGGTTGGAAGAGGAGAAGGAGCGACTTCGGGACGAGGGGAGGGATCCCCCACGAATAGCGTTGATGTTTAATGGATTTGGACAAGGGAGGGAGGCAATGACGACGGTGTTGCTATCTGGAGATGGGAGGGCTGTGCAGAGTATGGTATGGATGATCACGGACAAGACTCCCATCAAGGTCGGAGGGGTACGTCCACGTAAGGCGAAGCGTCTTTAGAAGTTATTTCCTCGCGTCTGGCCCTTATAAGCGTTATTCGCACACGTGGATTAAAATCGTCTTAGTGGACGGTGCGTATGATGAATCATATCCGCAAAGTCTCATATCTTCCTTCTGTATAGTAAACATTGCTATACGACCCTAAGCAACCCCTCCCAATCTTTCCACTGGTCTATCGGACAGACATAGAGCAATGTACATCATATTCACCTTTGGGTAAAAACGCTTTTCGATATCGCGCCTTGGCTGGGCCAATCTCGTGCCAAGGGAGGACCAACAACCTGAAACAGACTCCTGACACATTCTTATGAACAGACCCGATCTCGCAAACTATTAGGGCATGGCTCTTGAAGGACGCCATGCTGAATTGACTCATCCCAAGGTTCGGTTGCCACCAGCAATCGGGTCTCATTATGAACATAGACGGCACAGTGCACCGCTTGAGGCTAATAATGAATGTGCCTAGCGTTGAATTCCGTTCTCCCCATGATCGGTAATGTAGTGGATCTGCGGCATAATTAAGGATGGCATCTGTACACATCGACCCTCAGTAACTTGGACAATATATAATCTGACGGCGAATGCCTCACGACAAAATCGTCCTTGTTCTTCAGAAGATTCCACTCCCATCATGATGGCCATTTCATGGTTATGCTTGAGGGGCGCAAGCTCATTCTCCAGCGCAAGGTCTGACGTGTGCTTCATATTGGCTGCTCTAGTGGGTTCGTCTTCTATCAATGCGGCGATCGACTGAGACTAAAGAGTTTTCTGTACTAGAGTGCACAGGTCCCGACCTCCCACGCTCAAAATATCCGGTACACCACTACTCAGTGAAGCTGTCGCCCCATCCCCTGGGAAGGACCGGGTGTGGAACCGGAGTTGATAAGGTAATTGTTAGCTCTTGCATGTGCCCCAACCTCCCCTCCTCCCTACTGACGGCGTGGAGTCGGTCATCCAGCCGCTTCATTCGCCGGATTGAATAAAGGGAGGCAAGCGCAACGTCGCAGACACCGAGATAAAAGTCCGTGCAATACGGCCCGATGCTCTCTTGGATCCTCCTGGCAGTCTTGGCCACCGAATAACCTCATCAGGAGGCTCATCCTCGCCTACTACAGTTGACCCCATAAAATTCTGCCAGGGCAATGCATGAGCATGCGATCGGGCATCTGCGGCACGGAAGAGGTTCACCGCCAACGTGGGCGTGCTTGCACCACTGAACCCAGGCGGCAGACCTTGGAAACTAACAGGGTACGCCAGGGGTTCATCGGCGGCCATGAGGTGTACCGGGGTCGATCCATTAGGTGAATGTATGTATGAAGGGCGCTCGACAGACATATCGAGTGTCGTGCTGGGGCCGTGGTTGGGACTGACCTTCCGTCCCGGCGCATTAAAGCAATCACGTGGAACAGTTATTAGGGGTCGGCGGTTACTACAGCTATTGATGATAGGTGTCGGATTTGCGCTCGCTTTCACCAGGCCGGCTTGAGTCAGACTCAATCCTTTATTATCCTCAGTGCTCCTCGTTTCACGCTGCTCTATTAGTAATTCATCTATTTTCAATTTGCAAATTCACACGCTCCACAAGGTAAAGCCAAAGGTATCTGGATGTAGTGGGTCCTAGATAGCACTTCCAGTGCTTCAACGCGTTTGTCACATGAGCGCTGGTGTTTCGACGATGGTTATTATAGCCAGTCGCTTTCATTACCTGGTATTTATGAGGCTGGGTGGCAACAAGATCACAGGTGCAGTGCTTAGCACTACTGGCCCTACTGCACCCCCGCACTTCCTAGAACCTCATAGGGGACCACGCTTACCCTATCTTGTTGTCCGGCAACCCAATGGCATGACCTTGCTCCCGCAACCACACAGCTAGCTTTGGAGGATTCATCTTGCTCCCGAGACTCCGGCCCTATTAGGGAAATATACAAAGTCCAGAGAGACTAATTTCAAGTTCTTCAACGTCTTCAATACCTATTTCTGCGGGTCATTCCGAACGCTGAACGACTGGTTATGCACAATATTAATGCTAATGTCAACTACGACACAGGGACCAGCCGTGGAAATAACAAGGTTAGCCCATATGTGTGAATTGGCATACATGGGCAGAGGGGAAACGATGAGCATCGTACAGACAATCTGTCAAAGGACTGCATCGATGAATCAAAATTTAGCAGCTGAAAGTCTGTTCAGACTTCATTTCCTGTTACACATTCTCCTGCAATAGTTTCTTCATCCGAACCCGACCACTAGGTTTTCGCCCCTGCGTCGGCTTGGCTTGATGAGCCACATACCGCGGTTGTAATATCGCCTTCGTTTTGACCCTTGATTTTGCTCGAGCCTCGCGGCCCGGGAGCCTGGCTCCAATGGGGCCAGGACTCTTCCGAACCACGATCCCATGAGAGCTGCCTCTTTTTTTGCGCTTCTGATTACCCCCTGCACCCAGCGATTTCTTTAGCTTTTGGGTTTGCAAGGATTTTTTCGTAGTGAGGTCGCCTGTGATGATAGAGGCCGTCTGGGCCCCTGGGTCGGTGTATACTACGACAGGATCGGTTTGGGTAGATACATCCTGGTGGAGTGGGTGCGAATCGACGGGATCGGTTTGGGCAGATGCATTCTGGTAGAGCAGGTGCGAGTCGACGGGATCGGTTTGGGAAGATACATCCTTGTAGAGTAGGTGCGACTCGACGGGAGGCTTTTCGGCAGTTCTATCAACCTCCTGTGCCCAATCATCAAATCGATCATGATCTGGTTTCCGAAGGAATTTGGTTTTGTAATGATCAAGCCACTCCCTATTTGATTCATTCCAGAGCCTGGATTATGCACATCATGCTCTGCAGCGCAGTGACTGTGAAACAGTTATGCTCACCTGACCATCTGATCAATATCATCTGGGAACTCTTCGGGGTTCGTGAGTGTAACATCTTGTGTGATATCTGTCCAAACATTGAGACAAATGAAGACATATCGCGATCCCCCAGGCTCTTGTGGGGCGTAAGTCGGATCACTGAATAGACGAAGGAAAACTGCGTCACCTCCCGTAAGCTTTTCTATAGCATCGGGAGGCCAAAGTTCTATGTGATCGCGAATAGTTCGTAATTCTTCCTCCCACTTAATGGATGACATGTCATCCCGCACGCCACCACGGAGTTTTAAAATGGTCACACGGTCCTCTGCGCGAGCCTGGTCGATGGCTTTCACCATCGCCAAGTCACTGATAACTTTTTCAGGAAGCGTGAATATTGGAATCTCAGGCGCACTGATGTGAGTTTGAGCTAGACGACACTGAAGGGCTGTCGTAGTGTGTATCCAGCAATCTGAATAGGGAAAAGGAACCGAAGTTTCTGGGGTGACAGGACTACGGAGTTCCGGATGTTCTTTATTGGGTGAAATCGGTACGCATTCACCACCAGTAAGACCACGCTTTCCATCTTCAGGTGTACTTCTCCCAACAAGGAAGATCTCGATTTGATACACAGGAATGGGGCCATATCTCTCAACGGACTTGTCCGCGACTAGGGCCAAATATTTTTTGTTAGGCATGGAGCTCATAACATCGTCGACATCTGGATCGAGTAATTTCTTCATTGACAGTTCATAGTCGATGGAGAAAATGACGAAGGAGCCTGGCTTGATCGCCCTCCAACCTTCACGTTGGTCTTCGACTGGGTATGGAATGGCCGCTGGAAGGTTACTCAGACGGACCTCGTACTCCATGAAGATGAGTGAAGGAGGATTCTGCTAACGAAGGGGTGGGGAAGGGAACGTCCAAGGTAGAGCACTCTTTGTGCACCATGTAAACTTTAGGCGTGAGCGGCCTGACAGATCTGTGGGATTGGAAGTTACCGGTAACTCACCGCTGTCAGATTGGAAGTCAACGCTGTCAGATTAGATGACAGCCGTCAGATTAGATGTCAGATAACGAGCCATCCTAGAGGCCTTGTAGTCGCACCGTTAGATAAAAATTATAAAGTTTCAATTAAAAATGAAAAATGAAAAATTGTGACGTCTAGGGTTGATTCTGAGGGACTTTGTAGTCGCATCGTTAGAAAAAAATATTTCAAATTCAAATTCTGAGTCTAGAGTTGACTCTTCTTTCTTCCGAGTAACCCGACTGGATTACCGCGAGGCGGAGCGAGCCGTCCTTCTTCTTGACGAAAAGAATAGGGACACCTGACGGCAACTGCGAAGGGCGAATGAAGTGGTTTGCGAGGTCATCGTCTAAGAACTCACAAAGAGCCAGCTGCTCGACCTTGGAGAGGGAGTAAATGAGCCCGAAAGGCGGCGTCGCGCCATCCTCTTTTCGATCTTTATGATCGTAAGTACGACGTGGAGGTAACGTTGTACCTTTACTCCTGCTAATAACACCCATGTGGTCGTGATAGGATGCTGGAACTGATCGGCGGAGCGCTTCGTATTCATGAGGTAGCGGATCGATTTGAGAGGAGGCGGCGCGAGCCGGAATGGAGGCGGAATTAGTCAAACCGGAATAGAAAATAGAGAATACATGGGAGATGGGAGCTCGGGATAGGAGGCGGATAGCAGGTCCGGAAATGGGAGTAATCGGGACCTTGGCGGTGGCAGCTCATAGCGGGGCCGCCGGGTCTGAATCGGGAATAGGTGATGACACGGGTGAACCTGAAGTCGGGATATCGGAGTGGGGATACTCAGCTCGTGAAATGCGCATGGAGGGTTCGAGCGTGGGGCATCGATGGGCGGAGCACCCTTGGCTAGCGGTCGGAACGTTAGCTTGTGCGATACTCAATCAATAAAAGGATCGTTCTGGAGTAACCATGAGTATCCGAGTACGGCGGCGGCGGAGTGATCTAACAAAGTCAGGAGAAACGAGCGGAATGTCGAGTACCGCAGGGGAATCCGACGTCGAGAGTACTAGACTGTGCTATTAATCCATGAGAGGCTGCTAACCTGGACGTCCTTGACTTTCCGCGGAGCCGGCCAGTCCTGATCTGAGCTGAATGACCCAGAGCTTCGATTCATTCATCTAGACGCTATCTGGGCTGATTACGAAACCTAAAAAGTTGGCGGTGTCGACGTTGAACTCGCATTTCTCAATTTTCGCGAATAGGCTATTGGCGCAGGACGGTCGTTGCGCTCGCCCAGGTTCTCTGAGTAGATCAGAATACAGTCTAGGTAAACAGCCACACAAACGCATCCAACAAGTCCTATAGAACCATTTGTCAACGATTGGTGCGAGCCACATTGTATTCTAAGTCTACTAGCGTGAATCTGTATCCGGTTGCTTCCCAAACGTGCCCCGCAATGATATCAGCATCTGTCTTGGTATCCCCCACCATTCCTTCAGTAGTGACACGCGTGCAGCAGCTTGGACTGCCGTCAGACGCTCGATTCGCCATTGGGCCATGCATCGGTCTTGGTCGACAAGCAGCACGGAATTATTGATGCAGAGGGATGTAGGGTCTTCAGAATCACGCTTGAGCTTCATACTTTGACGTGATAGGTGATTTCGGAGGGTACATGGGGCGCACTTGGATGTTGGGACACCCGTCTTGCCGCATTGATCATCTTTGGCGCGTAATTTGAATTCACCCAACGGTTTGAGTAGCTTACAAGCACGGAAGGGGCGTACGGGGGGTCAACCAGGTCAGGAGTGCGAAGCAGGGAGTTTGAAATGTAAAAAATTGTACTGACACCGCTCGCTTGTACCAATTATACTCAAACAAATAACAGAATTCTCAATGCCCACCGGAATTATGCATGGGCTTACACTTAGGTATAAAGTAATATTTATTCATTAACAAGTTGGCCACAAGGCTACAACGCCCCTAAGATGGCGAGCACGCATTTCTGACATGGAATCTGACAGCTGTCATCAGTGGTCATCTATTCTGACAGCGGTGACTTACCGGTGACTTACAATCTGACAGCTGTCAGGCCTTTCTCGTCATTGCCGTTAAACGCTACGATGACATGAGGATCATCCTTATCCTTTAAAGACGCTCGTAGGCGGTCAGCGCTGAAAGCCACTCTCTGCCCTCATGAACCCAACTCCTTCGAATACCAGAGCCCCGCCAACTACCGGCTACGACAGCCTCACAAATATAGTCCCTCTCAGCGGCAAAACTGCCTCAAGCATCGCCACCTACGGCCGCCGCGACGTTCCAAAATTCGCTATACATGTCAGAGATGTCGTTAGAGCATATGTTTACATGGATTCAGTTTTCTTTGCGGCGGATGTACAATCTCAGCTTGCAAACCCTGCCAACCTGGAAGACGAGCGGACTTTGTACGAGAAGAGGGTGCTGGAACGTCAAGGGGAACGGAGAAAACTCCGTCCATGCGTAGTCACAGAAATTTTCAGGCGAAAGGGTCGGAAGACACGCTATCTTCTCTGCCCAATGGCGGGACTTCACGACGAAAAGGGTGACGGCGAACGTGGAAAGAGGAAGGGTGACGGCGAACGGCAGTCATTCGAAGATTTAGAAGAACCGGTATCACTTCTTGTGAGGCCAGTCCAATCAATCAATAACAATCAACCCTTTGGAGACTACGTTGCCTATCGATTCAAACCAGAATGGAATAACGGCCCACAGTACCTGTTCCCTGTCGAGGTATCGAGAAACGAGGCCTTTATAACAGATCACCGGCTCCCACAGTTCATGGAGATGCAATCTTTTAAACAATTGCGAGAGGATATCAAGGAGGTTTCCAATGTGTGGAAGAAGTGGCGCAATGCTGAACATGTCACTGTAGAATGCAATGAAGACGGTCAGTGGCTGGTTTCTGCCAATATATGATTATTAAGTCCCTATTTAGTTCCGGTATTCAAATCTGAATGGGATACACAAGGTTGGGAAAACATTTCTCCGAAGCAGTGGAAGGTGAGGCACTACATAATCGATCCGAACAATTCTATAGCTCCAAGCAGGCCTACTCAAAAAGACGTCGAGGCGGCGGCACCCAGGATCCGTTTCCTTTGTCAACAAGCATTGGCACGGTCAGTAATTTTGCCTCGCAATAGAGATTTCGCATTCACCTCTCAATGACGCAGGGGCGCAAGCGCAATGACTACTTAATACTCACCACCAATACCAAGCCAACGAAAGAAGCCAATGACGCGGCTCCCTTCAAAGCACCGGCCGACGGTACTACCCTTTCCAACGCCTCCAAGGAAGGCGGAGCGCCGTTGCCAGCACTTGATGCCCTTCCCGTCCAAGGTGGTCACACACCATCGCGTACACCCTCATCGCCTCATCAAGCGGACCTTCCGGCACCAAACTCAACTACTAACGGTTCAAAGGAGATGCCAGATGGCCATCCCGCCGTTCCGTTTCACTTGGTTACCGCCCCATCGCCAAGGATGACACCTCTCCGCACAGAAAAAGTCATCATCCCCACAGAGATGCCCTTCCAGTCTCCTCATGGTGAACCTAGTCATTCTGATGATTTTATACAAGGACGTAAAGCTGCTGGCGCCAAAGGGGATTCGCTTCTCGAGCTAGAAGGACCGAGTGACATGGATATATCGTCCACGTCGAATGCAAGTTCTTCGCGGTCGAAATACACTGCCAAGCGTCATTCTTCCCGGTCATCGGAGAGACCAAATGGTTCGTCAGTTGTAAGACAGTACCTCGCTACACCGATAGTGGAGGATGAAACATCACACTCCCCACAGCACCTCTTAAAGGATTGTGTGAAGTCCCTCCACCATGATCCTAACTTCCTTTCCGAGTCCGATCGAATAACGGTCGACAAACACACTCTCCCAAAGGTGTCCAAAGGGGTTCTTGTGATGGTTGGTGGAAATCCTTCCATTTCTTCATGGAAACAGGCGACTGTGTCAAGGGGCGTCAAGAGGGCACGTTCTTCGGAGGATGAGTTATCGGCCGCTGATATACACCCCAAAAGACAACGGAAGAATTGAAACTGATGGTTCGCTAGGTCTTTGATACTTTTCGAATAGTTGTATTCATTAGAATTGCTTGTCTTACCGGAACCCTTCGTATGATGGGTATCTATCTCTATGGTTTCAGGGAGAAGCACAGCCGTTCTTCCTGCTTTGCCATGACATGACCGACCCCGTGCAATTCATAACACCATGTATACTTTTTGTAATTTATGGTCAATCCAAGTGACGACTCCGGACCTCGTAGCTTTATAGATGATGGGAGCACCATGGCCTCTGCATCAACCGGACCTGGGTCGATACGCATGCTTCCCTTCTTCACATGGACGAAGGCCTTTACGACTCAGTTTGCGGGATCCAGGACGTGGATGCACTAGATAGGAAGTGATCCCAGGATGATACAGTGCAGTCGGCCTGTTCCAATGCGGCTCGGTGACGCTTTTCCACCCGCAACGCCTTACACGAAGGACCAGAGTTCACAGATTCGCACTTCAGCAGGTTAGATTGGGTGGCCACTTCATTCATCACAACGGTCTAGGGAAAAGATACCGCGACGTGCACAGGGGCATGCAAAACTAGGGATTTAATCCGACCCGTATCTGATGAGGAATTAGTGCTCAGAGCACTTTTCAAGCTCACTGATGCAGATCCGTACTACCAAGTCATTCCAATTATCCCCAGTTCGTCCATTAGTTTGGTGATACCACTCTTTCTGAATACTGTAGCATGATCTTCACTCAGATAGAGGAAGCAATTCACTGGAAGCACCAGGAGTTCCTTGTGTGTATGTAGTACATCTAGGAAAAACCTTAGATTCTTGTTGAATTCAGGACTATGAATTTCTGCCACACTGATTCTGCCTGATAAACCTTAAAAGGACCATTAATCAGCAGTCTTGGCCGCTCCGGAACCCCCACAGATTGAACATTGTATCGACTCTATTGTGTAAACGTAAACGCGGTGCCTGAGGGTGGATCCTTTTGAGGCTCAATAATAGAAGTGATAGTATTTGTGAAATGGAGGACATTGGGTCGGTTTTCATCACGGTCAAGTAAGCATCGAGCGTGGCATGAGCCGTGAGAAGGGGAAGATAGATGACGATAGAGTGTATACGTCACTCCAAGTGTTTGGGCACAGTCCCTCACACTATAAATTAAGTGCACCTTGACAAATATACTCTCGCTCTGATCTACGAAATTAAACCGCCAGCCACCTTTCACCTGCCGGAGTGTAGGCCCTATGGAGCAGAAGTGTGGAGTAACCAGTTTCTTAGGTGGATTCTGTTCAACCTGTTCGGTTCTTTCATCGCGATTTGATGAAGCTCCACACCTTTCTAATATTTATCCGGGGCTACAATACAGCTAATTCGATCACCAGAACTTGGGAGAAAGAGTTCTCATCGCTACCGTTACCCTAATCACGACTCTGGTTTATCAAATCCCCATCAGGTGGGAAGAGTAGAATGTAGAAGAACTCCGCTCACCGCCCATTCAGCACAACCAATCAGGTGAGCAGGAGTGCTTGATACAGATACTTTTAGGGTTCCATTCACAGCAAAAACAGTTTCGAGCCTCGATAACTGCCGCATCCAAGGAGATTGCCAGAGCGAGCACCATACAGAGGACAGTCTTGGCCGAGAAGAAACGCATTTCGAGACAGTGTGGGCCGCTGAGTACTCTCTATTAATGCGTGGTTATACGTCAGAGAGCCACTTACGTTGAGCTGGAAAATGTTTGCTAAGAAATCAGTGGCGAGGGCGACTCGAACCTTAAGAACGAAAAAACCAGAGCACTTATATATCCCTATGATCTTGCCAAGCTCGGGCTCTACAGGTCAGGACGAACTGGATACCTTTTCGGGCGAGAACCTAACTCACATTCAGTAAGGACACGGTATTATCGCCCAAGGCGCTCAAAGTGCTTCTTGCGCACACAGAATCGGGCGAATAGGCGCGCCGAAGGGAAAGGTAGGGTTTGTAAGAATATACGTGCGCACCATAACTGTGCATGCCACTCACCACAACATGGACGACACAGCCAAGTACTGCTATTTGGTATTGAGAAGCGCGAACAGATGGTCTTCTCACTAGGTTCCTGGAATAAACATCTTACGACAAATTTCTCACTCAGGAGCACGGCGCTTATAGACCAGAGAAACAGGTCTTGACCAATGAAAAGAGTTTTCGGCCAAGTGAAATTGCCAAGTGAAATGGCGGCTGTCGGGGGTTAGTAGTGAGTAGTGAGTAGTGAGTAGTGAGTAGTGTCATAAATTAGTACCAGTTATACCAGGCATCATATACCCTATGTCCCACAAATTGATACGCTTCAACAACTGTGGCAGCCCGGGAATCCTCAAACTCTCTGGTTCCGAACTGGGCTACAAATACCGGTTACGGGGCTCGGGAGTAGCTGTCGGACCATATAACAAGTTCTCGACGTCGTCTCCGTCCTGGGTATGACCATTATAATACTACTCACTCATCCGATTACCCTGCCTCATAATTTCCTCCTGTAAAAGTGGTAAAATTCTACAACTCTCACCACCCCCGTATCTTATCCATTTGAACGACTTTCCGTTGATGAGCACCACTTCGAGCGGTAAGCAGGACGTCCATACGCTCGCTCCACTCACGAACCTTCTTTTCTGCCCCAAGGGTATGCTCTCGATCCAGTGCCAGCAGCGACCACGTCAAAGTGATACGAGACGGCCGTGTCGAAGGCTTTTTCTTCGTGCAGCAGGAGAACGTTGATGTAGAGGTGATTGAATAGTTTTGGGCTCGGTGCCAGTTTCAGCAGCTGTCGACGGCGCAAATCTTGTTGTGAGGCAGATCGCCCTTGTCCCTGTCTTCGCTTCATGACTCCTCTGAGCACTGCGTCTTGTTTGCGTAATCACCCATGGAGGCGAAGGGGTCGAGAGCCAAGGGCGCGAGGTTCCGAGGCTTGAGTGAGAGACATTATATTATGTGATACAATCTTCTGGAAACACCGTTGATATATTTGCACATTTCGCTGGTCTGCTTCCCATCTTTCAAAGTGTCTAGGCTGGATTTAACGGACCGTCTTACAAGACGCTGAAGGCTGCAAACCGCGACCATCAACCGTCGATCGACTCTCGCATTGATAGAGATGGTCATCAAGAGCGCGGGCTAATACGATGAGTTGATATGACCCACACGGAACCTGATTCCGAATGATGACGCCTAGGCAATGGCGTACCAAACGCAAATACGCATGTCACCCACTCGTCTTGCTGGCCCTGTCTGGGCGTGATTTCTTCTCATAGCTTACCCTGTTCTGTAGCCCGGAACCTGGCCAGGGCCATAAAGAGTAGAGGGAGCACGAACATCAAGATACCATACTCAACACTTGAAGTCATCCTGCCTCTATCTGGTCCAGAGCACAGCGTTCCGCTCTGGGACAGCAGTGGAGGCCAAAGCATCACCGGACATGTCGGCTCCAACTCGTCTGTGATCAAATAAACTGGGGGCTAATGCATTGCAATATAGTGAAAGGCAGAGAAATCAGGGGACATCTAACGGTGACGAGACGAGGGCCCTTTGGTGCAAGCATGTATCCATGGCGGAGCAAAAGCGTACTACGCATCCGACGGCCACGCCATTCAGCCACCGTTATAACATAATGAGATCAAGCACATAGGGAATCGATTAAAAGCATAGAATACGATAGACTTGTTTGGGGGCAGGAACGCTCGTGCTTGGGCGGTACGACATGCCTAGGACTGAGAAGCAAACTCGTAGCAAAGATCACTGGATCCGAGGGGGATATGGGGTTCGTAGTGGTGCATCAATGACGGAATGACAAGGCAGGGAGTGGAAGTTATTGGCGTTGTACACTCCAGGATTTGGACTTCATCGTCTTCAGAGCAGACAAATGATGTACCCACAATACCAAGTTCACCAAATCCAACGGAATAGTGCATGTCATTGCCCCGGGGAAGGTTCTGTACCTTGAACCAGACCCTTTGACCCTTGGAATGTGGCCCAGATCGAGGGATAATGTCGACGATTTGTGGTGGTGGTGGGGGTGGTAACGTCGTTTCGGTGCTTCCAAAGTTAGAGCTTGGGTGAGGTAAAGCTAAAAGGTTCGGCTGAACCGCTTGGTATGGTTGAACTGCTTGGTGTGTTTGAGCCGCTTGGTGCGTCCGAGCTCTCAGAGGAGTCTCCACCTTGTACATTGCGACGTCATTCCCGAGGTAATCCTTTAACACGAAGGAAATACTAAAAGCAAGGGCGTCAACGCCTTGAGCGCGGTATTAGGGAGAAAACGTACATCAAGGATTCGCAATTGCACCGGAACCATTGGCCATTGGATGGCCTTCGGAAACGGGGCGGAACCTTGAAAGTAACGATTTGAGAGAACCGAGTCTTGAAGTCGTCAAAAGACATGAGCATAGCGACAGGGCTTTCGATGCTCGGTGGTAAAAGGAAGGTGGGAGGGTCACATCGCCGACGAGCATCGGAGATAGACAATGCTGCGCACGATGCACAGTACGCTTTTGCATAGAGAATGAGTTGTGATGGATCGGAGAGGTGGTTTGCTTCAAAGGAGGCTTCTTGAGGATCGACTAGTACCACCTTGAATATGGAGCTAACGGGCTCAACTTCGATGCGTATTTTCACATGACCCCTGTACTGGATGTGGTTGTCGAGGATTTGAGTGGGCTCCAGAATTTGGACCCGTAGATCAACCCCTTTTTGCATGGTGTATCCAGAGGCACGTTCGTCTGGAGGGTCTATAAACGGAATGCGAGGGCCGCTTCCATATGACCAAAGTCAGTGGGGCTGGTATCAGGACCGCGGGAGTCATTCAGTCACTCACGGGGCATGCAGCTGGCTCATACCATCATCCACACTAGGGGTTACTTGGCCTGGGTCACTAGGAAGCAACAAAACTGGGTGTTCGTCCCTGAAAATTGACGTCATAGCTATTTTGTTTCGTACGCAGTGGGAACCTCGACCGCGAAGAAGCTCCGATGTTTCCACCGCAGATGTTAAGTCTCTCCAGCCGTGGTCCGGGCAATCAAGTCCAGTAACGTTAATCCCCGATTCTTGAATCAATTCCAATGGGTCCTTTTGATCACCCCTCCATATGCGGAAGCTTTGCAGAGACAACGTTGACAGTTGCCTAGACCAGACAATGGGTATGATACCCGGAACCAAGTCAAAATGCTCACTTGGTCGCAGCCAGCGACGATATCGCAGCCCAAATCGTTTAAGTGATGGACATATCGGTAGACTCCATCCCCCAGGAGTAGCAGTACTATCCATATCATTTGCATGGACCGGACGTACGACAAGTGACCGCAAGACCTTCACTCCGAGTGAAGAAGGTTGTGCACACCCAATCACCAATTCCTCCAAATTCGACATGAAAGCCAATGCTTGTATCCAAGCCCGGGACATGGCCTCGATACCGATACGGAGAATTCGTGGTGCAAGTCGGCTCTCTCGTAAGCCATGACTAGAAAACCGAACTAATTGCCGATTCCCCCGCAGTTTATCAGAATAGGGGGATGTAACAGAGAGTTTAATGAGCTTGCGTGCTGAGACACCATCAAGTAGGTCGAGAGGATAGCCTTGGAAAACGAAGTGCTCGCAATTAGGGAGGGTGGTGCTGAGTGGGGGGAAAAGGTGGTGATGAAGTGGAAATAGAAGGGTGCAGCTCTCAAGAGTATAGAAGGTCCTGTCACCCATCCACTGAATCGAGACAGCCCTGAGCGTGAGGTGACGGAGTGTGTGCACAATTGGTATGTTGACATCCTTGTGATAGACAGGAAGAGAGAGATGAGAGGCAGTAAGTTCCTCCAGTTGATGTAGGTGAGGTAGGAAGTCTACTGCGTTATGCAACCCTCGAGCATCGAGAGAGAGAACTTTGATGGAATGGAACATGGAATGATAAGTAGGAGCAAGAAGTGATATCACATCTGGTGAATTTATTTCAATTGTCGTAAGCTCCTCACTGGCTGATGTGCCGAGAATGTGCGAAAGACGATCGAGGAGGGGAGACATCTCGCAGGCGGACTTGACCTTGAATGTCTTAAGTCGGCTCAGGACAGCATTGGAGCACTGTTGGAGACGACGGTCCACGAGGTGTTCAGATAAGTCGGCCTGTGCTGGGAATGTCTCAACGACAAAGCTTCTCCATCTTGAGATTCCTTGTATGGCAGCGAAAATAGCGTCGTAGGCACCCTCTGATGGGGTGAAGTCACCGCGGTCGAACTCTGTATCAACTGATACATCCAAAAACCGTTGATTCCTTTCCAACTTGTTTGTGACGACATCCTTTGGGGTTGTTGTCCCCAGCTTGAGTGATGCCCAAATGCCAGAGACCAAACTATACCAAAGTTTGCATACTCGCATCAACGCCGAGGGTGAATGACTCATATCGTCGATGGTTATGAGTAAAATTTCATAGAGTAACTCTTGTGGAAGACGGGTGATGGGCGTAATAATTTGGATGAACCACCAATATTCTTGTAGAGTGTGTGAGTGATGCGATAGCCCACGCGCAAGGCTCTGACGATGATCGGGTTCGATGGAGTAAATGATATCCACGAGTTTCGAATCTGCCAAGATCTCGTCGTATCTGAACGTATACACTGCCTGGACCTCTGCCGGCGCCGACTCCCCTGTCAGCACCCGCGCTACTGCATCTGCCCGCGCACTGGCCACCTCGCACTCCCGTGCCTGCGCTTCCGCTTGCGCCTCCAGTGCCTGCGCCTCCAGCCCTGCACACAGTTCTGCAAGCAGCTGCGACATCGATGGCGGCCGCCGTTCTGGGACTTCCGATAATGAGGGTGATCGAAGATCGAAGCGAAGAGTTTTGACTTTGTAGCTTTTGAAGGTGCACCGGTCTTCTAGCCTTTCCTGTCTCGAGACGGGCTCAGCGTCAGCCAGCGTCAACCCTCAACCCTCAGAACACTGCCTTTCTTCACTCGCATTCGGTCTCATTCATTCTCCTGGCCGAGCCTGATCACCGCGGCCGCGTCCTCCAGATGCGTTGTCATCGACCTATTAATCCCGGTGGCTTTACCAGTCTTAGCCTATCATCGCCCATAGTTACTTTATCCAGAGCTACTGGGTGATGAGCCGGGCAACTCCTCTATTGCATAGCTCGCCCACGATCGATTATGCTATGAATCCCTGCCTGAACAGCCCGAAAGCGCTGTGGATCTCCTTTTCAGGGTCCAGCTAAATTACCAACATCGTACTGGCCGCAGGACATAAAAGTGCACTTTGCGGGTCGTAACTTCCGCGTCTTTCATTGACCCCTGGTGCCAGTCAGCTTGCTTGGCGAATCAGAGGCGGGCATGAATGGTATTACACATTTCCTTTCCTTCATCAATTCCCGATGCAACCGTGGCCGAACCAAAACCATACGGCTACTTGCCATCATGTTGGAATTCTCACCCATTCCCCCTCTGTATATCCTACCTTTCGAATTCCGGCTGTCAGATTTAGAAGGACGTAGGACATTACAACTTTGACACGAAGACTTGGAATTGGATGTTGGATGTTGGAGAGGTTGCCAATGAAGAGTGTACATAATTTGTCATGTCTGCAGGCAGTGGTCTTCTCTTCTCGCTCTATTTATTTCACCAACCCTTCTAGCTTCTTCCTATCATCAGGGTCAAGATAATGCAAATGTATATTCCAACCAAATAGTTCACAACTCAGCTGTCCGATCTCCATGCTTACTCAGGCTGTAAACACGGAGTTCTAAATAATATCCAATCTCCAACGATTTATCTCAGGCAGCCCAGGCTTTCTTTCCACTGTCCGCCCCAACCATTCAATTTCAATTTCAACAAATTCCACGCAACACGCTTGGGCCCGCGCTGGATTATTTGAGGTGGCCCCATTGGGTAGATCCCCTCGCCTCGTCAGCCGTGAGCTAACCACCTTAAGCCCAGGAAGAATGGTGAAAGAACGGGCCACGTACATGACTGACAAAGGTAATTCAAAAGGTCGATGCGTGTTGAAAAGCGGACCTGCCAAACAGCTCTACGGTCACATTTATCCATCACAACGGCCCGTTAATAAGGCACTGATGAAAGGACTTGTGGTGATTGTGTGGTGAATTTCACCAATGCAAAAACACCACAGGTTTCACCACAAGTCGTGGTGTTTTCTAACACCACGACTTGTGGTGGTTTTGTCCGATTTGTGGT
>Ga0307515_10006693_pt1 | contig 22952 bp, 24 predicted proteins | sample 17_EM_MG_FD_194513 | JGI IMG/M metagenome (GOLD analysis project Ga0307515, IMG submission 194513) | Populus trichocarpa ectomycorrhiza microbial communities from riparian zone in the Pacific Northwest, United States - 17_EM | ecosystem: Host-associated > Plants > Roots > Unclassified | place... | reverse complement strand
GTCCCGTCCTTACTCAAGACGGACGGAATGTCGGCCGTCATCCACCGTCATCGGGCGGTTACTGTTTATCTTTAGGCGAGACCAAATCGAGCCCAATATTGTTATACAGGCTTCGGAATGTATGAAATCCTGGGTGCAGAGGGCGTAATCTTTGGAGAAACAGAGTCAGAAATAGTATTGACGGAGCAGATGCTCACAGATCTTGCATCACGGTCAGAATAGTAATTGCAATGATTTTCGTATAATTTTTGTTATGTGCGCTAAGACTTCTCCGTCGACGGCCGTCCTTTCCGTCCGTCCCTGTCCGGCCTCAAAAAGACGGCACCGTTCCGTCCTGGCTCAGGACGGACGGCAAGCCGCCGTCCCATCCCGTCCTCAGTGATGTCGGACGGACGGGACGGTTGACAACACTGCCTGATCCAGGGCAACTCGCCTCTTTCGATGTTTTACGCAAGTTAGCGACATGGTTTTCACGACACAACACAACCGACCCAACACAACCGACACAATCGACAACACAACACAACTAGGGCGTGAAAGTGCAGCAGTTCAATGATGAGTTTTTCTGAGGACAGCACGCTCCGACCCACAACACTCGGAGGAGCTATGATGGAAGATCTGCTTCTTAGGCACACAAGCACCACGAGTTGTTCCCATGGATGCATCAACCCACTTAAACAGCGAAAATCGGTAGACCCATCAAAGGTGCTGTTCACGCCCCACGGTAGGACGGTTGGGGTATTCCACTGCGATAACATCAATGAGACCCTGTACTCAGGTGAATGTGGTACTGGATCCGAACAGTTACATTTCTGGGGGACGACTAGAATATGGTGCCCTGGGGTAATGGTAATGGGGGCGGAAGAGGGGAGGGGGTGAATTTTCGTTTTTGGGTAGTGGGTGGGGAGCTCCGCTATCTAGCCGGCTTGCCCGGAGGCGGAGGGGAATCGGTCTTTGTCATACTCTAATTAGAGTGAATACAATATGAATAAACAACAACAACAGAAATCGTCCTTTTTATCACTAGTCATAAAGTCTGGAGAATGTATGTTGTTGAAGAACCTAGGGTTATTATTCCCCTGCAAATAGTTGGGAATAAGTTCAGCTCCTTCCTTGAGATCAAGCCGTTTGAACAAATCGAATGTACGATCCATCATAGGGATTTTGGGGTAGCGCATTGCGCCAACGTCGAAATAGTCGTGCTTGCCAGTCCCACCCTCTTCAAGATTCTTTGTGAAAATGCGACCTCCGAGCCTGCCAGAAGCTTGAAGGATTTCATACTTGATTCCAAAATGCTCGAGGATCATGGCGGCGTAAAGGCCAGCTACCCCGGCTCCGATAATACCAACGGGCAGCTCGAAAGGATCCGGTTCTGGTGCTCCCGGGGGAAGAAAATAATCCCTCGGGATAGACGTATAGAAATTGTCGGAGATAACCTTAGCTAAGGCGCAAATATGAGACCTCGACAACCCGTTGATCTCGTCATCCGACTTCTTGCCGAGCACTTCCTTGAAAATGGCCTGGAACCTTTCCCTAGGCTTGTCTGCGCTCTTAGGTGGTCGCAATTTGAGGTATTCAGTTCCGAATATTTCGTTGATTATAGGAACAAGGACCTTCAGATATGTTTCGGAGTTGTTATCGAAGTACAGGTGATCGAGCATGCGAGAAATAGATTTTTGAACCAGTCGGTTAGACACATAATGCGCAGGTGACATTCCTAGCCCTGACTCTGATGGCACTTTGGAAACTTCTTGGGTGATGGACGACATACTAGCTGTGGTGGGTGAACGGATTGTGGGACGGATTGAGGGACTGTGTGTAGGCTGAGATGTTTTGTTGAGGTATCGGTTAGGGTCAAGTAAAGGGATGGTAATGAAACCGATAACGAAAGGTCCTGCTCGCTTTTATCCCTTTGCCGGTAGCGCTTTCGCGTGCGCTGTGCCTTGTCGCTTACCACAGCACAGCCACCCACTTAAAAACCCCCCCTAGAATATTATGAATTGAAAGACAACTAGTAGAAGCTTCTATTTGTGAATTCTTGTGGCAGTGTGACAAGTTCTGTGGTGCTGAGTTGCATATAATTAGCAGTACTTTGAAGATTGTGAGAGTACCATCCTCCAGACCACCACCACCACCTACTGTGGTACAGCACTAACCTATCATTATACCTGATGTGTTTTGAGCATTGAGAGCGTAAGTCAAGCAGGCTGGGAGTGTGCAATCGAGTGCAATCAGGACTGTACTTCAGAGCGTACATGGGAGCAAGCAATGAAGTGCATCTGGCAGCTTGCTTTCAAGTTTGTTCTATACAGCGTGATGTATAGTATCCAGCGCACAAAATCGCATGTGTATCATAATAATCTAGTCAACGCGAAGGTCCATAGGACCTCGTAGTGCCACGCATCAAATATGCTGTGAATTTCCGTCCCAAAAACAGCTTCTCTGTGAGTTACGCGTCGCGTAAAGTCATGTTTCCCGGTGGAAGTTCCACCTGCAATGCTCAACCTTGACGATAATTGTAGCCCGTCAGATGAAGCATATATTGAGCCAGCTGGGTCAATCACAGCTGATCACTTGGCGAAGCTGCATAAGAAAACTGTTACGACATGGAAGTTGGGGAGAACCGTGTGCGTGTATTCTATGGTATATAGAAGAGAGAAGGAGAAAGACTCGAGATATATACAGGAGGCATCAGCCCCGGTTCCAGCCAGCTGTATCAGACCCTTGTATATATGTAACAAAAACTGTTGAAATATGGAAGGGGAGAACCGTGCAAATAGATTTAGGTACAGAGACTGGAGAGCAGGAGAAAGACGCGAGATATATACAAGGTAGTTGGGTGCCTTATGCCCTACTGGCTGTGTGCAAGTTGACATCAGCTCAGTCAGGATCATGCAACAAAAACACTCAAAAAACCAATGCAAAATTTGACAGATCTTCCTGAGCTTCCCACATTCAACCCTTTACAAAGTATTGTCCCTTCTCACAAAGCATGGAACAGATTGCCCCACTCATTCTCTGAGCGGGATATCCAATGATTCCACCAGTCCAAACGATCCCAGTCTGGGGTAGGGCTAGGTCCGGTGCAGTCCAGCAGGAGAGTCAGACTGGACTGGACTACAGACTGGCAGTCTTGGACTGGACGGGCTTGGTCTGGACCAGTCCAAGGAAGCTACTTCTGATCAATTCAAGCGAGTTAAATAAGTCCCGAAATCGTACTCTCGTTCTCGGACTTTACATGACTCCCACATCAATATTCTCATTCGCAGCATTTACCTAATGTCCATATTCTTGTCCTCAGCCTGATCTATATCTAGCTCAGCTTTGCCAGCATCTTCCAACTGAGCGATGGGGAGTATATATTTGGGAGACCCCGGGGTAGATAGACATCATCTCATCTTATCATACAACGAAATACACTCTATATCTTTCCCAGCTCTTGGTTCCTACGCACTCTTGCCGAGTTTTCATAGATCCACGCAACTTGTGTGGTTCCGCATGGTCGGGTTGCCATGTCACTTCCACGAGCCAGAACCGCTCTTTCTCACGAATTCCCTTTGGATGCCGTGACAGGTGCGGTGGAGTGTTGATGATGGGCTCTCTGCCAACTAGCTCCACTGTTTCACCTCAGCATGTATGAGTCTGCGCGTATGAGTCTCCGTTTATGACTCTATTCGGTGGCTCAGTGTATCACTGACTCCCTGAGATGTTCGCTGATTAGCCCCAAGTGGACTAGTCCGGACCAAGCCCGTACCAGTCTGCCAGAATTTTGGACCGGTCCGATCCCAGTCCAAAAATTACATGGACTGGACCCGGACTAGACTGGACTGGACCAGTCCGGACTAGTCCACACCCGGACTACTGGAATCACTGTGGATATCACTACTCCAATTCAAATTTTCGATGCTTTCTTTCTTACCAAGTCCATCATTGGACAGCATATACCCAATACCAATTCCTATGCTCAGCAGATTCTTGGGCCAGAGAAGGATTGGCAGCATTTCTGATAGCCAGTTACTACTCAAAAGCTTTCTGTTAGGCTGGAAATTCCAATTTATATGGTATTTATTGAAGTTTCTCCTGAGCAATATGGAATGAAGAATGGTGTTTACCTTCCCAAGAATGGATTACCACCAGCAGTCTACCTTGGCAAGACACACTTCAGGGGATCCCCTGCTTCTTCCCTGTTTCTCCATACAATTCCCGAACTGACACCTCCAAAGGCTTGCCTTGTTGGCATTCAATGCTGCATATTATACTGAATCATCTACAGTTTTTCTCACAGCTATACTGAGTATCTGGCAGCAATATTACTGTTGATAAAGCCATAGTTTTATTTACATGCACCTCTATTTACATTAATAAGATATTAAACAAGTCAATTAGTTCAGGATATAAGATTTTCTACATTGGAGAGAAGTATTCTGTAGGGGAGATTCACCCATCTTCAGATTCAGTAGGATGGGATTGTGTTGATGTAGAATCTGATCTGGTACAGCTCACAGATACTGGAAAGATGGTTTACCACTTGATTAGATATTTACACCAGAGGTATTAAATGCTCTTCTTCAATGTGTACATAACAACTTCTTGACATCACAACTGCACCTGGCAGAGCTTGTACAACCGGGGATGGGAGTAAGCACCACATGCAGGCAGCAGTTCTGAAAATGTTTCAAAGAGCTTGTGGTTAGAATAAATAAGAAATTGTCCCATTATTTTTGGAGTACGGCTATAAATAATACGATTCGAACCTTGCTAGTGATGGACAGTCCTCCTCTTAGCATGATAGCTTCAATCCACCCTCTCTGTGGCAAGTATTCACTGGTATTTGAAAATATGAAAGCATCTACACAACAAGAGTAGCACCAATGCAAGTGGAGCAAGTTTCACATTCTTCCTTGAGAACATCTGAGAGAGCTTGATTTAACAGTTATTGTTGATGACAGCAACAAGCATATGGTGGGTGTGGATGTGGTACACCAGTGTCAAATCGATTTTGATATAGAGCCCAAATTCAGATACAGTTCGCATCCACTTTTTTGCAGTATTCTCGAGATGGCTTTTATCACTAGTCTACTAACATATTGAGATGTTCCAGGATAGAAGTCGACCAGGGTACAGCACTTTCACTTTTCTCTCTCTGTTGCACTTATCCTTCAGTAAGCTGGAAGACCATGAACATTTAAAAGTAACTAATATGTTTCAGCTTTACAAATAATTACTCGATCATCTCAGGCCATATAAAATTCCATGTCCCCAATACCATGCTGGTTGGTTATGAAGGACATATCTATTCTCCTCTGCAAAAAGGTACCCGGAATGCATTTCCCACTTTGGATGGACAGTAGAGTTGATTATTTCCTTTGCAGGTGGAAATGAAGTCAGGGTGGTAGTGGAGCAGCCATGAAAACCACCATAAAGTGTAAGGACTACAATGAGGCTTAGGGTTCCACACCCAATGCAAATTGTTTGTATGAACTTCACCTGATGGGGAGTGTTCATATTTCGGCTGGGGGCATTTGGCCTGATTGTATATGTGTAATGTGAAGATTATCAGTGGGCCCGACAATGGGCCCAACGCCAGTTAACAGGAAAGAGATAACTGTCAAAGTGGTCAAGTGCCATACCGGAATATTCGTCTACTGTTTATATCAAGCTTGCGCATACCTACCATGGCTTATGTTCCCGTACAGCATGTCAAGATTGAAACTGCCTCTAGTATAACTATCTGTGATCATTAATTTCAAATTCGGGAAGAAGCTCACGGTCTGTTGGAGCTGTGTTCTGCTGAAAGGGTTATTACTTACACAGAGTCTCGTCCTGCTTATGGAATGTATTGAACACATCCGGTACATATAGAGTGCGGACTTCAGCTGAGCTGATGGGAAACATGGTCTCCTAATGATGTTTGTTATTTCTGACTCAGCTGGTGCGGTCAGCTGAATATGCTTGCATATGTACTGGGTATACTCTCAATGCGGTATGTATTATCACATAAACTCTCCTGTTGTTAAGGATATAAAAACTTCTAGCAATCAGCATTGATATACTGCTGTCACTTCATAAAGACTCTGACTAGCACAACAAGTACACTAAAACCAGAGAGACAATGGGTATGACATTTCACTTGGTCCACTGTAAGAGTGATCGTAAATGCACAACAGCCAGCAAACGAGAATGAAATATGTGCTGAGCATCAGGATTTGGCATTTGTCAGTTAATGGGCTGTTCAGCAATGGAGCACTTGGCCCCACCAGCAACAACCCTGGTTTCAGTCAGAAACACCCAGGCATTGTGGTCGGCTCTGAGAGCGGAGATGGAACCTCTTCCACACTGATGGAGAAGCACACACTGCCCATCACCCAGGAGATGGGTCACTTTGGAGGGATACTGCCCGTACTTTGCGGCAGGGATGTAGTGGCATATATACACCATCAGGACAACACATGTGTAATACTCTCCCCAGGGGCTGGAGTTATGCAGTAGCGCTGTACACAATGCCTGGCAATGTGAATGCCATTCTCCGGCCGAGTGGTACATTAGACCTCTCAACTTTTGCAACATATCGGATGCCGCACTTTCCCCACATATGATTATCATTGGGATGTTGGAACTTATTACATTACAGTCATTGCTTCGGATACATCCCTTGCTATTTCATTTGCTTTTCAATTATTGTTCTTACAGGTCTGAAATATACTGTTCAATCTTTACACAGACTAGTACTATGCCCTCAGTCCTCCACATTCAGTGTTGATCGATCATTGGCCTGCGATGCTTCTTCTTCCTGGTCTGCATTTTCGCCATCCGCACCCTCATACCCATCGTCATTACTGGTTCTCAGGTCCAACCTACCGTGCCCCTACTCCCACACATTGTGCATTGATCTAGTATCAACTTGGGAGGCATCTTCTGCCTCATCCGCATTGGCTTTGTCGCCATCCTCACTCTCATACTCATTGACATCCCTAGTTCCCAGCATAAACCACTGGAGTTCTGTCAGGGCCTGTTGGGGCTGTCTGGCGGTGGTAATGGCATTGCTGTTGTTGCTTTTGTAACGATCATTTTCGTAATCCCTACGGCACCCTGGTATCCTAAATGCAGTTCATCATCTGGGCAATAGGTGTCTATCAGGATTGCTGGTCCAGTGCTTCTGATCTCTGATTCCTCATGCACCACTTCAGAGGTCAAATAGTCAAGGAGAATAGCATTGTCAACAGACGCTGCTTCCACGCTAATGACCAGAGCCGGCGTCGGGTTCTCTTCCTGTTGTATATGATTCTTGCCTGTAGCAAGAGTGTTTTTATACACCCTCTGTTGGTAGCTCTCTGGTAGTGTGTTCCAGGTATTCATCCAGGATGTATACATGTCTGCAATGTCAGGTGAGGTTAACAACCGGTGACCTGTTGTAGCGCAGTAGGATACGATCCTCACACTGCGATTCTTGTAATTCAAGTAGTTTGAGTGATAATGTCTGTCCACATTCAGTTTTGACTTAGAAGGGTTCCGTTGAACACCATTGTCCATTTACCACTTCTGGAAGGTTGGGAGTACGGCAGTGTGGGTAAACACAATCATTGGCGACGGTATATGACCGTCTTTGTCAATAATAATTGATTTATAACATCAGTGAGCATACTTATCACGATTATACGCCCGATGATCGATTTAGATGTTGATCAAACATGGGATTGCTTCCCACAGGATGTAAAGTAGAAGCTAGCAATTCATTAGCAGCTATGGATTCTCTCTGTGTTAGATTTGGACTTCGTGCAACATCTTCCACACACTGTGCTATAGAACAGAGATACCTATCATCTGCCAGAAGGGAATCACTGAATTCGAAATGCCCTGTGTGGGATTTTATGTGGTGGAGATCTTAATGACGAGCATTGTAGGGCCTTGCGGATTGAACAAAATGGCATTTTATGTCATTGACTTGCGCTCAAACCTGGTACCAGTTAGAACGTGTATTACGCAATTTCGCCAGTTGCTGTGGCATACCTCTTTCACAATGTTCTTTGTACGTGCATTGAATGAGATGGACCAAATGTTGTTTTGCTGCATTGTGGCATTCCAGTATGTCTCTATTATCTGCCAGTGTGAGGCATCTGGTAAAGCTTTCACAAAGCATCGGGTTGCATAACTTGCTATCTCCTATTCGCCATGCCCTCATACATGGCTGTCCCTTCCCTATATAGAGATCCTGAAGGCTGCCTGTTGCAAATACTAGACGCGGGATGTCTGAGTGACTCAATCAATCGATGCTGCCATAGCAGGACACCATCGATTGAGGTGTAAACACCTCCTGTGGCTGCAAGTGCCACTGCCTCCATCTGAAAAATGCATTTCAGTCTCTGGGAGCCCCCAGAAGTGTCTGAGAGAATATGCAGTTTAAACAGAGATGCATCAATTTCAGAAGTGTATCTGACCCTAGGAGGGCATTCTGGCCAGGCTTCAGAGTAACTGAGATCTCTGATAACTGGTACAGAAGACCAATCAGAGAAATTTTGATATGTTTAGGAACACCCTGGAGCACCGGAGGGAACTTTTGGATCACCTGGGAGCACCTGGGAGCGCCAGCAACATGTCTGGGAGCGCCTGCGACAAGTCTGGGAGCACCTCGAATCACTCTGGAGCAGTCCAGGAAAATAATTTTGTGTTGGAAAGCTGCTGGTGGGCGTGGAAATCTTGGCTACTACTTATCGTGCAACGATTATTGAATATCATTTATTCAGATTGTATTCTCATCTATATTTCTATGTATCTATGTATCTATGAATCTATATAGCAACCTATCTACACTCAATATATCTGGACTGGCTGCAGGCACTGCTTGATAGCAATTCAATGTGTGAGTGAAACTCACGATCGACTGAACTCAGAGATACTGACCAAGGCCGTGATCTATTGAGATTTGACATGCACCTGGAGGCCGTGATTGAGCGAGTGTGGAGATGCACTTTAAGGATGTGATTGAGCGACGTTTGAGATGCACATAGAGGCAATGATCGAGCAAGTATGGAGATGCACTTGGAGGGAGTGATCAAGAAAGTTGGGATATACTCTAGGAGGCCGTGATAGAGTGAGTTTGGAGATGCGCTTGGAGCCCATGATCTGGGGAACTTGCAGGCCGTAATCAAGCGAGTTTGGACAAGTACATTGAGGCAGCCGATGGACAGCGCACCAGGTGGTGAGACTCTTTTGATTAGTCAGTTAACTTGCAACAGTGAGAATGTGACAATGTGACCTTACCACCAAGCTGTCATCTAAAGCGGGCTGCTGGGGGTCAATCGTGTAGGGAGGCACAGCTGACGCTGAACCTTCAGTCTGGGGTCAACTTGTAATCATGAGCAAGAAGGGAAGACAAACAATCTTGGGTGGATGCTGTACTCAGTGTATGCTGTACTTCGCTGTATGCAGTACTTGGTGTATACTGAACTTGGTGTATGTTGTAGTTGGTGTATGCTGTACTTGGTGTATGCAGTACTCGGTGTTAATTTTTCATATATGGCATGGAGAGATAGAGAGCGATGACTTAACTTCGTGTTATCAGGTGACGGTATAGTTGAAGATGAGAAAGGGAGAGATGGGGAATGAAGATAAGAACAACGCGGAGGATACGAGAGGCTATGAAAAATCAGGGGTACGACTTGCCTGATTGTGTTGTGATAAGCTCGTATGGGTGAGACTCCACACACCGGATTGGGATTCGTACCTGATGTATCGGGGATGGTCACTTGACTGGCACATGAAAATCTCTTAAGTTCGAACGTCTCATGATGATATCCCCCATACACACTGATCTCTCTCTTTCTCGTCGTCAATTCTACCATCACCTGAAAACACGAAGTTGAGTCATCACTCTCTATCATATGATGCTATGTTCTTGACTTAACACCGAGTATGGCAAATACCAAATACTGCATTCACCAGGTACGGTCCCATCCGAAAACCAACTGTTGGACGTTCCCAGCCAGTCTGTCGTCTCGTGCCAGACCATGTTGTACTCAACTCTCTACATTCCGACAATTACAAGGTAACTAATGAATAGAGTCTCAGATCCCAATGTGCCTCCCTCACGAACTACCGTCTCAAGATTGACCACCTCCAAGTACTTCTCCAATCTCGCTCAATCGTGGCATCCAAGTGCATCTCCAAACTCGCTCTATCACAGCCTCCACATGTATCTTTAGACTGGTACGGTTAAGGCCTGCAAGTGCATATTGCCAAACTCGCTCGATCAAGGCCTCCAAGTGCATCTCCAAACTCGCATGATTATGGTCTCCAAGTTCTACTTGAAACAAGCACGATCATGACCTCCTAGTGCATCTCTATTCTCACATGACCATGGTCTCCAGGTGCATCTCCAAACTCGCTTGAATATGCCCACCAAGTGCATCTCCCAAATCGCATGATAATCGCCTCCATTGTGTATCTCCATAATCGCACGATTACCTTGTCGAATATCGCTCAATCACGGTCTCCCGGGGCGTGTGCAAACTCCGACGATCATGGCCTCCGGGTGTATATCTCAACTCCCACCATTAGGACGTCGAAGTTTACACAATCACGGCCTCCAAGTGCATCTCGAAACTCGCTTGATTACAGCCTCCAGGTGTATCTCCAAACTCAATCGATTACGGCCTGCAAGTCAACACAATCATGGCCTCCAAGTGCATATCTCTGAACTCGCTCGATAAGAGCCTCCATATCAGCAGAAGGTAAATTGGTCCGACAGCCACATGCAGATCTCCCAGACACTCCCGGAGATCTCACCGGTGCTCCCAAGTGATTCCAGATGCTCCCAGGCCCCTCTGGAGCTAAGCAAAGTGCTCTCAGACTCTGAAAGAGCATACTCAGGTGCTGCTGAAAGCACCTGCAGTTATGGCGGTGTATTCAAGATGCTACGAGATTTGACTTATATGATAGTCAGGTTTTGGAGTAGCTGAGACTTCGTGAGCAGCTTGAGACCTCTGCACAGCTCGGTGGGGGACTTAGTGCTGTAAACACACACCAGACGTTCTGAGGGTTCCATAACCACAGGGCATTTCGTGTATCAGATTCGCGTTTGTCAAAGCCACAGGATTCGCTAAATGATAATATGGTATGTAGTATCTCTCTATGTCTCTCGATAGAGATATATATGGCCAATCTGGCTGCGGATGGTACCGGAGCATAATCGCAGCCGCACCTGGAGACGCTGGTGGAGAGAACTTAGATATGGACATGGCGGCCGTAATCGGGTGAACTGGGGGATGTACTTGCCGGCCGCAGTGGAGTGAGTTTTTAGATGCACTTGGAGATCGAGGTCAAGGTAAACGGAAAGATGCACTTGGAGGCCATGATGGAGTGAATTTTGGGATTCATGTGGATGCCGAGATCAAGTAACTCAGAGATCCACCTGGATGCCATGATTGAGTGAGTTTGGAGATGCACTTGGAGGCCGTGATCATGCGAGGTTGGAGATACAGTTGTAGGCCAACATTGTGTAACGCTGAGATGCACTTGGAGGCCTTGATAGAGCGATTTTGGAGATGAACTTGGAGGCCGACATCCAGTTGAACTCAGAGATGCACTTGGACGCTGTGATCGAGCGAGTTTGAAAGAGCACTGGGAGACGGTAATTGAGAAAATCTGAGATGCGCTGGGAGGCTGTGATAGAGCGAGTTTGGAGAAGCACTTGGAGGCCGAGATCGTGTAACTCAGAGATTCACTTGCAGGCTGAGAGCAAGTTGAACTCAGAGATGCACTTGGAGGCCATGATCGAGCGAGTTTGGAGATGCACTTGGAGGCCAGGATCAATTGAGACTGGAGGAGAACTTGGAGGTGGTCAGTCTGGCAGCTGTAGATCGTCAGGGAGGTGCGATGGCAGCTCAAACTCTATTTATTGGTTAACTCAGAATCATGGGACTGTAGAGAATTGAATACAACATGGTCTGCTGAGAGCTGAGAAACTGGATGGGAGCGGGAGACATTCAATCTTGGGATGATGTAGTCCGCGGGGTATGTAGTACTCACTGTGTGCTGTACTCGGTGTATGCTGTACTCGTTGTACGCTGTACTTGGTATATGCTGTACTTGGTGTATGCTGTACTTGGTGTATGCTGTACTCAAAGTATGCAGTATTCGGTGTATGCAGTATTCAGTGTATGCTGTACTCAGTGTATGCTGTACTCGGTGTATGCTGTACTCGGTGTATGCTGTACTCGGTGTATGCTATACTCGGTGTATGCTGAACTCAATGTTAACTCTTGATCATGGCATGGAGCCGTAGAGAGGGATGACTTATCGTCGTGTTGTTAGGTGATTGTAGAGTTGAGGAAGAGAAGGAGAGAGATGGTGCAAATCATCATGAGAAACTGGGACTTAGAGAATTTTGTGTGCGAACCAATTTACTATCCCAGATATGGTATGTACGCTTGCTGATCCGGCTTGTAATAACCCCAATGGGGGGTCTTCCGAACCCAATCAGGTAAGTGGTAGCCCTGATTACTAATATCTGCTTGCATCCTCAACATCGTTCCCATTTTCATCCCCCATCTCTCCCTGTCCTGTCCACAACTCTATTATCATCGCAGAACACAATGTTAAGTCATCCCACTGTATCTATCCATGGCACGATCATGAGTTGACATTGAGTACAGCATACATTGAGTACAACACACACCGAGTACAGCATACACCCAGTACAGCATACACTGTGTACAGCATCCACACAGGATTGGGTTTGCTGAGTAAATTCTCATGATTACAGGTTGACCCCTGCATGTAGCTTCAGCTGCCGGCGTGCCTCCTTACACGATCGACTGGCATCTTGTAGCTCGCTATGAGAGCTCAAAGGTATAGTCACCTCGTCACTGTCCCATGCTTGAGAGTCAACTCAACGACGATTAGAGTCTCAGTACCTGGTTTGCCAGCCATCGACTAGCTCTCAGTATTTGGTCCAATATCACTTGAACACGGCCTCCAATGTGCATCTCGGAACCCGCTCGATCAAGGCCTTGAAGTCCATCTCTGCGCTCAACTCGATCTTGGCCTCCAAGTGCATCTCTGAGTGACTTGATCTCGGCCTCCAAGTGCATATCCAGACTCGCTCTAACACGACCTACAAGTGCATCTCTAAGTTACTCGATTACGGCCTGCCAGTGCTTCTCCAATCCTGCTTGATCACAGCCTCGAAGCGTGTAAGAGCGTCTACACCGGCGTCCGGCTGTGTAAGGGCCTGGATATTAATTGTAGGATGACTGTTGCACAGATGGATCTGGGTGAGAGTATGTGAAGAATTGAGTGAAAATATTCTCGACGCTGATCCAAGACTCGTGACAAGCCGACTGTATAAAATGGGTGTTACCTTGTCCTGGGCACGTCACGTATATTCATGCCATTACATTATCCCCCTCTTACGGCGCTGACCTCCTGGGCTGCATATCGTTTTACTCTAAACCAATGAAACAAAACAACCTCCTACGATGTTCTCCAACCTCCTATCTTCTGCTGCGCATTAGCCCCGTAATTGGTGACAATTCTGTGGATGTGTCGCACGGGGTAAGTCCACGTCCAACTGACTGCAATCGAGAGGTGGGGAAACTCGTGCCAGTGCCATTTGTACGGGGCCGGCATCCAATAGACAAGAAACAAAATAAAACGTCCAACTGATCCCTCTCCTCTGATCCCAAGCCCCTGTTGGTGCCAATCATCGTGGCTTCCCCGGGTGCTTTTGATGAAACTCGTCGACCAACTTCTGGGCATGATTCAGGTTGTCTGCCCGTTCCCAACTGGTGCTTATGTGGCTGTATCTGGCCCACTGGAACAGGTAGTGGAGCTTCCGTTGACGCCGTTTGGAGTGGAGACTGCGGTCGACTTCCCATTCTTCCACTCCCAACTCGTTGACAATCTTTGGTAGCTGCACCGATGGCGGCTGACCAACGACTGGCGGTGTGTACCGATCAAGTTGTGATACATGGAAAATGTTGTGATTCCGCAACATATTTGGCAAGTCTAATTTGTACGCGTTCTGATTGATGAGCTTGCTTACCATATACGGTACAGCGCGCGGGTACTAATTGAGCGTCTTGGAAGGCCTGGTCGTGCGGAAGTGCTTCACCGAGTGTGATACTCTATCTTTAACTCCCAAAGTGAGCTCTTTTCCGCCAACATACTTCGTCTGTCCCTCCTGGGCATCTAGTATACTCTCTCACAGGAGTCGATGAGTCTCGTCCAATCCTTTGAGTACCGCATCCGCTTGGATCTCCGAGTTGAGGTTGGCTGGCGCTTTCTGTGCTTTGAATTGCATCTCGGGATACCGGTGGTAAACGGCCAAGAATGAAGTCATCATCATCTAAGCATGCACAGAGTTGTTGTACGCGAAATCCGCCAAAGGCATGAGCTTGACCCAGATATCCTGCTTGTAGTTGCAGAAGGCTCGAAGGTACTGTACCTTGGTTTGCTTTTGGCGCAATGTTTGGCCGTCTGTTTGGGGATGGAATGGAGTCGAGAGTCGGTGATCTATGCTCATGTGAGAGCAGACTCAAGTCCAGAATCGGCTGGTGAATTGCGTGGCGCGGTGCGTGATGATGTTATCTGGTACGCCGTGTTTGCAGATCACGTGCTCGATGAACATCGGTACCAGCTCTGGTGGGTTGATAACTTTCTGGCAGGGGAGGTAAATCGCCATCTTCATGAGTCGGTCGACAACTACCAGAATCCTGGCAAACCACGATGCCGTTGACTCACTCAGGTTGGTGACGAAATCCATTGTGACTACCTCCGAAGGTCTATAAGGTGGTAGCAGTGGTATGTTGACTACGTGGCGGGCGTGTGGTGGAGCTTTCATCCGGTGACAGATTTCGCAGCCGGCAATGTACTTTCGTACTGTAGCATGCATCGCAGGCCAATAATAGTCTCTAGATACGAGTTCAGCAGTTCTAGGAGCTTCAAAGGGCCCAGATTCGGGGTTATTGTGGAAAAGACTTATCACTTTGCTTCACAGCACATCATTTGCCGGCACGTATATCCTCCCGTCGTATGTCAGTGTTCCCGAGATGACTTGCCATGGACTATTCCCTGTGTCTGTAGATCCATCATGTCCACCGCTCTCCGACAGATCGGGAATACCGACCATTGGGGGATCAACTATCTTCTTGAATACGTCGATGGCCAGTCAGTCGGTAGCCTGGGCTGTTCTGAATGCTGGTAGAAGATTGTTGTACGGTTCAACAGTGGTCGCTTCCAAAGTAGCCAATACCCGTGCGGTAGGTCTCTGATATCCGATCTCATAATCAGGTCATCCAGAGGGTCCTTCTGGCTGGTTCTTGTTGTCTTCCAGGTGCTGGATGACGAAGTCCTATGAAGAAAGGATCACCGCCCACCTGGCCTGTCTCCAGAAGAGCACTTTTGATGTTTGAAAGTACTCCAGGTTCTTGTGATCGTACTGTGTCACAACCTTGTGATTGGCTCCTTCGAGGTAGTGCTGCCATTGTGTGATAGTCTCCACAATCGCTAGAAGCTCCTGATCATACGTATCATAGTTCTTTTCGATATGACAGCATTTCCGATAGTAGAAATTGACTGGTCGAAGTGTCCCAAATCCATAGTACTGATTCCGGATGCCGGGGATCGAGAAGACGCTGGCATCAGTCTGGAGGCGTGTTGTCTTTGCCTGGTCAAAATGCTGGATAATCGGTGCGTCGGTGGACACCTTCTTGAGTTTCCGAAATTCCAGTTCAGCTTCCCAAGTCCACTCCCACTTCGTTGCAGGTCTAAGTGGGCCCTTGGATGCCCTTGGAGCACGTGCCATCTCCGTCTTTCTTGGGAGATCTGTCAATAGAAATGTGATCGTTGCATATTTCCGAATGAACCAGCCGGTAGCAGTTCGCTAATCCAAGAAGCATCAGTATATCGTGGACCAATTTTGGGGTCGGCCAGGCTTTGATTGTCGAGATTCGGTCTGATTCTATGCCGACCCCTTCGGAATTGAGGACCAACACCAGCCAGCCGACCTCCAAGAATCAGAATTGACACTTCTCAGCCTTGCAATGGAGACCGAATTCCCGTAGCCGTTCAAGCATTTCTCGTAAGTGTTCATCATGCTCCTTTTCATTGGTCGATTAGATGAGTATGTCGTCAAGGTAGCACACAGCAAAGTCATCAACGTAAGGTCGCAAACAATCGTCAATGTTGGACTGAAACGTAGCCGCAGCATTTTTTAAGCGGAAGGGCAAAACTCAGTATTCGAACTGACCGTACCGAGTTCGGAAATCAGTCTTATATTCATCGCCCTGTGTGACCCGAATGAGATGGCAGGCATTCCGGAGGTCCAATTTGGTCAAAATCCGAGCTCCGCGCAGTCTGTTGAGCATTTCCGATATGACAGGTAAGGGGTACCTGTTCTTGATAGTTGCTGAATTGAGAGCCCGGTAGTCAACACACAACCATCAGCCTCCGTCCTTCTTCTATGCAAACAAAATTGGTGCTGCTGCCGGTGATGATGACCACTGGATGAACCCATTTGCTAGGTTAGTTTGGATGTATGCTTTGAGCGTTTTGAGCTCAACTTCCCAGAGGTTGTTGATCCATCCAGATGGTATCTTGCAGCCCGGTCCCAGGTGGATTGCATGGTCGATGGGATGGTGCGGTGCGAGTGTGTCAGCCCTGGGCTTGCTGAAGACCTCCAAGAATTCCAACTATTCGGCGGGAATGTAGCCTCCATCGTCTGTGCTTATTCTTCCTATCTCCGGTTGCTCTCCATCTGTCGATGTTAGTCCATGCTTCATTTTCCATGATGGAAAGGAGAAGGGGTAATCCAGGTGGGAATGTCATTAGCGGTTCGCTCCAGTGGAGCCAAGCCCCACCGTCCAGTCTCTCCCTCCGGGTCTCAGTGAACCAATAGCAGTCATTCCATGTTCCCATGTGGATGCTCTTCTGCCGCAACTACTGTTGCTGCGCCTGCTCGCTCATCCAGCATAAGAGGGAATTCACCTTTGTCGTGAGTCCACTCTACCGTAGCTCCACGCAATCCATTGCAAACCTCCATATCGCAGAGGGAAAGCCCCGGCAACCTCTTCACTATCAAGCAGAACGCCAAATGCTGCGGCCGAAGGCGTCTCGATGCAAACGCCACTCCTGTCGGGTTGACCGAGTTAGGTATCTTCAGTGCCGTGTGATCCCGTACCGCAGGGGGTCCGCAACGACAAAAGCCAGTTCCGTGACCAGTCTATCTCCGGGTTCCAAGCTCGGAACCAAGGTAGTCCTAATACCAAATGTTATGACTTTATTGGGACGACTAGCACCTCCGGTTCGTCAACGGGTGCCAGGTGGTCAAAGTCTTGAGCTGAAATGGTCGTCTTCCAGCTGTCTCTCTCATGCTCCATGACCTGTCCGTTGAGGCAAAGGGTGGTTGTATGTGCAGCTTCGTGCGGTACTCCCAGTTTTCGAGGAAGTCTTGGGGCTGTAAAAATGCTCGTTGCGCCGCGGGCGATAACAGCTCGTACGTGCTGCATTGTTCCTTGTCGATCTCGTATCATAACTTCGTGGATTATGTGTGGCGAATTGGCGGTCTCCGTGCCGCAGAGATATTGAATAAACATGTAAGCTCTCGGGCTCTCTAAAACAATCTTCGGTTTGAGTGCTAGTCAATAAGGTTGTATCGCCTCCACCATTGCCATCAAGGCCCATGTGCCAGAGGCCTGCATTCCCAGCTCCATCTCGTCCAACCTCTGTCGCTGAGCCAGGTACCGGGTGAGGTAGACTAGTTTTTTTGCTGCTGGTGGTCAAATGATGGCTGGCGCTTGATTTGACAGTCATCGGAAGGGTGGGTTGATGTTGATTCCTGGGCTTATTCTGCTCAGGGTTTGGGGAGCGGAAGTATTTGGTAAATGCGAAAGCGACGTGGCCGTTGGCTCCGCACCGCAGGCATACCCCTGGTTCCCGCCCTCGTTGCCGCTCTAGCGTGCTCACCCATGGTGCTGGTGGGCGTTTGGATCCCGATCCAGATCCTGATCCTCCTCTTGTTCCCGTGCATAACTCTAAGCCCAATCCTGAGCCCAATCCCGAGCCCGATCCTGAGCCCAATCCTGAGCCCGATCCTGAGCCTGATCCTGAGCCCAATTCCCCTCCGGAAGGTGTTCTTACTGATGGTTGACGAGGTCTCTTCTTCCCCTTCTGGTTACCGCCTCCAATCTCCGTTGACAATTGCTGCTTATCGGATATCCTTGGTGTCTGGAAGTCTGCCGCTCGGTCGAAATGTTTGTCGATGGAGTCGAATCTACCGTGAGTCTTGGTACAAGGCATTCACTCTGGCCAATAATCGGGTTCCAGACCTTCCCAGGTCATATCATAGAGCATGATCTTATGGTGTTCCTAATCCCAACAAGATTCCCAGCAGTTTTGTCGAAGTTGATTGGCCTATGCACGTACGTTCTACTCTGGGTTGTTATAACGCCGCATCATTGCATGGTAAGCCCACGTGGATGAGTTCTGTGTCCGGTCCTTATCTTCGTACTGCTTCATAATTTCGGTAATGAAGAGGTCCAGATCAACAATGCACGAGTGGTCGTTGGTGAGTAGATCATGACCCCAGGGTACTGGGTCGGTCGTGTTCTTCTTTTGCAGGGTAAAATATGGATGGTTGACCCAGCTGCCGAGGTGGTCTAGTGCGTACTGGACTTTGCCTATATCGCCGCCAGGCAATAGGTGATTGTGAGTTCGAAAGTTTGAGCAATGGGAGCCGAGGAGTGTCTCCAATTCCCTCACACCTCCAGCTCAGCGTTTAGTGTGGGTGACCTTGAATTTGTCCTTGGGGTTCAGCGACTCTGGTTCTTTCGATTTCAGTTCGGCATGCTGGAAGAGGAATTCAACGAGCTTTTGCTGCTGCTCGAGAATATCTTGCATATCCGCCATTGTGTCCTCCAATCTTACGGTATCACTGTGGTCGGTACTGTGAGGTTGCGATTGGCCGTCATTTTCTTCGGGCTCCTCCTAATCGTCCTCATCAACATCGTCAGTATTGCGGCCTTCTTCTTCATCGTCGTCAATTTCGTCCTCCAGGAACACACGTGGGGTGGCGAGTTTGATAGGAATGCTGATTCGGCTCGCTAGACTTGGATTACCGCGGCCAATCAATCCCAGAATTGTTTCTGCACTCCCGTGGTAGTTAGCAGTGCGGAATGGACGTCTATCTGTTCGTTTGGGAGGCATTGGAGTAGTAGTGTTTCTCAGAGTGGAGTTCTGAGCGTGTCGCGACGCATCAAAAAGGGGTCAAATCTGGTGATCCCGTGAGCGAAATGTATCCAGTGACAGTAGATCAAGAATAGTGTAGTAGCATGTACGCCAACGTCCGGCTGCGTAAGGGCCTGCATAGTAATTTTCGGATGATGGTTGCCCACGTTGATCTGAGTGAGAGTATATGTCGAATTGAGTGGTAAGATTCTCAATGCTGATTTATGACTCGTGATGAGCCGACTATGTGAAATGGGTGTTACCTGGCCTGGACACATCCCGTAAGTCCATGCCATTACAAAGTGCATCTCAGAGTTCAACTTGATGTCGGCCTCCAAGTGCATTTGTAATCTCGCTCTATCACAGCCACCAAGTGTATCTCGGAGTTACACGATCTTGGCATCCAAACGCATCTCGAAACTTGGTCGATTGCAGCCCCCACGTGCAATTCTCAGTTACACGACCACGGCCTCGAAGTGCATGTCCAAACTTGCCCAATGATGGCCTCCAAGTGAACCTCTTAACTCGCACGATCACGGCTTCCAAGTGCGCACATTTATGGCCTCCAAGTGTGTCTACAAACTGGTGTGATCGTGATCTCGTAGTCAATCTCTAAGTGCCCTCGATTACAACCTCCAAGCGTCTGTACAAATACGGTCGACTACCGCTTGCAAGTGCATCTAGAATCTCATTCCAACATGGCCTCGGAGTATATCTCTGAGTTCACTCAATGGTAATTTTGAGCGAGTCTCGAACTGCTCGCAAGCAACGCCTGCAGTTAGTCCAGATTTAGCGTGTTCAGATAGGTAGTTATATAGATACATCGATACATATATAAGAATGAAAACTGAATACAAGAGTTTTAACCATTGTTGAATGATGAGTAGTAGCTATAATTTCAAGGCTGACCAGCAGTGTTCCTAAAGAGGATGGTGTTTTGTCCCAACAGCTCTACTGTGATTCGAGGTGCTCACAGACATGTTGCTGGCGCTGCCAGGTTCTGCCAGAGTTGTTGTCGGTGCTCCTATGGTTGTTGTCGGTGCTCTCATGGTTGTGGTCGGTGTTCCAATGGTTCTCATCGGTGCTCCTAGTTACTCTACAGGCCGGCTCCAATGCCCTCCGAGGGTCGAATACTCTTTCGACATTGACCCATCTATCTTCACACTCCACATTCTCCCAGACACTGCTGGAGGCTCTCAGTGACCAAAATACATTTTGCTGATGCAAGTGTATCTCCAAACTTGCTCGATCACAGCCTTCATGTTCGCGCCATCACGTCCTTCAAGTGCATATCTCCAAACTCGCACAATCACGGTCTCCAAGTGCATCTCCGACCCCTCTCGATTACAGCCTGCAAGTTCATCTCGAAACTCTCTCCATCCCCACATCCGAGTCTATCCCCAAACTCGCTCGGTCACAACCTCCAATTGTATCTCCAAACACACTTGGTTTCGGGCTCCAAACCAGCTTGATTTCAGCCGCATGGTGCATCCCTAAGTTTACTTCATCACAGGGTGCTGAAACGGTGGGGCTAGAAGGCAGACAGCCCATCATGAACACTCCGCCTGACCTCGCATGGTATCCAAAGGAAAGTAGTGAGAAACAGTGGGTCTAGCTCAAGGAGTGTTGGAAGACGGTGAGATGATATGAATGGATATACCCAGCCACGATGAACAACACACATTGTCTGGATCTTTGAAAGCTCCTGTAATGGCAGTCATGATTAGGTTCTCGGCAATGGCACCAGACGTGTCCAGGGCCGGGTAACCGCAACCTTATATAGACGACTCGCGATCTCTCCGGGATCGCTAGCGATAATCTTACCTACCAACTACTCTATTATATTACCACATCCACGTGTGCAACCGTATCTTCTCATATACTCTCATACGCGGCCATATACGGATATACGGCCTTACACTATTATCGCACTTAATCAATTCGATACGTTTCGCTCATGGGATCTCGCGATTTACCCCTTTCGACGCGTCGCCACGAAATAACGCGTTTTATCACAAAACATGCCTCCAAAGAAGTTTACCAGAACTCAATTCCCCGTCACTGACATCCATGAGAGTGATGACACTCTGCAGGCAGCGGCATCGACAGCCGAACGCATTACTCCAACGGTCATACCGGAGGCCGAGATCGACGATGACGATGACCTCTACGATGACCTCGGAGGTCAAAGAAGCAAAGATAGCCCGATCAACAACGATAGTGGTGATCTCCGTTCCCAAATTACTGACGAGGATCGTCTAGACCTGGCGACTCAAAACCGGTTGATGCTGGAAATGCTGCTCGAAAATCAAGCCCAGTGGAAAGCCGAACGGAGACTCAAACGGGAGAGGATGGCGGACGAACGGGAACGAATGGCTGCCGAACGGGATCAATGGGCTGCCGAACGCGCCGAACGCACCGAACGAAGCACCGTGGGCCCAAGACCGAATATCTACAAGACGGTTGACCCTGTACGGTTCAGCGGCGGTGCAAAAGAGCTGGACCGATTTCTGGATGCGTTACGCTCGAACTTCAACTCCCACCGCCACCTATTCCCACGCGGTGGACCCGATCACGTCAAATACGCGATCTCTCTTCTGGACGCCTGGAGTAATAATCAAACCCCGACACTTAGACAGACGGCGATGACGGACCCTTCGGAATGGGCGGGCGACTTATCTGCCGAATCCGACCCATGCCTACAAGTCTTCGACCTCGTTTCACAAGAGATGGCCAATGTTCATGGGGATAAGGACCGACGACGCGTGGCGGTGATCACACTGATGCAGGGATACATACAACTTCCACAACAATCGGTCAGAGCCTAGGCGAATCGTTTGAAAGCTAATTGGAGACAGGCTGGGTGGAATCTACAGAAGCACGAAGAAGTCCTCTACGATATTGCCTGGGCAGGCCTCCGCAACTCTCTCAAGAACAATGTTGGACCGATGACGCCCACCTGCGGCAGATTTGACACCTTGGACGAATTCTTCGATAAGGCCGCGGCCTCGGAAGTTACACATGTCGAAAACAAGAAGCCACAGCAGCAGCAACAACAGCAGCAGCAACAGCAGCTGAAACAGCCTACGGACTCATCTTCCAAAGGCGGCAAACGAGGCTACCAGCCATCCATTTCTGAGCCAGTCGACACCACCGGCGGCGGCAAATCCGGCCAATCGGGATCAAACAAACACGGCAAATCAGGTGGCGGAGGACAATCGTCAGGCTTTCCGCCAGCACCATGGGTCTCAACGGAAATCTTCGAAGGCCGACGTTCTACCGGCAAGTGCTTACGATGTGGATCTCCGAACCACAAGGCGAGCTTTTCCCCTAAATACTCAAGAGGAGGTAACCCACCGCAACAGCAGGACCAGACACTAGCCCCAAACAGGGACGGAGGACACCAAATCAAACGACAGAAGTCTTTTGACAATCAACAGCCAAAAAACTCATAGGCCTCTCTCGGCACCTGGCCCGACGGGAGAGGTTCGACGAGGCGGAATTGGGTTTAGAGAGGTTGCCAATGCAGACTTTGATGGCGACGATGGACAGCATACAACCGCATCGGATCACTTTAAAGTCAAGGGTGGTGTTGGAGAACCCAAAAGCTCACATGTCAAGTCAGTACTTATGTGGCATGTCCAGACCAGACACGTCCCATATTGTTCACGATGTTTTCATAAGAGATGGAAGCGGGGAAATGCAACGCGTGCGAGCTCTCATCGATTGCG
>Ga0307515_10006692_pt1 | contig 22954 bp, 29 predicted proteins | sample 17_EM_MG_FD_194513 | JGI IMG/M metagenome (GOLD analysis project Ga0307515, IMG submission 194513) | Populus trichocarpa ectomycorrhiza microbial communities from riparian zone in the Pacific Northwest, United States - 17_EM | ecosystem: Host-associated > Plants > Roots > Unclassified | place... | reverse complement strand
TCAAGATCGTGTTACAACACCGTTTTTTCGGTATTTTAAGGTAAGGGTTTTCTGATGTGTTTTTGGGGTTATGTGCTTTTAGTTTTATTGTGAGATATTTTGGTATAGCTGCCCATGGAAAAGAAATGATAAAGATTGTGGCTTTTGCTGTAATTTTAATCAGAATCGAGTTAATGATTTCTTAGATATGATGGTTAAATATCAATGCAACTGGAAAATTAGTCTGTTTGGATACTGGTGATAGCCTGTCTTTTATTTTGGGAGAACATTTTTCCTGCTCCAATTTCTGTTTTGATGGAAACAATAGGTTTAGGCATAGACAGCTATCTACTTACGGATGGACTATGTGTGACACGTTGTTCACCAAATTGGCGCCTTTATTGTGCTGAATTATTCGATATGATCTGCCACTATCAATTCAATAGCGGTGACTTTTAGTTTTATTGTAAATGTTAAAAGGAGTCTTAGACCAAGGACCAGATACAAAATCACTTTTTTGTATTATTTCTGTTGGGAATTTCTTTGCATCTGGCTTCCATTTTCTTCTGTCAACCTTGGAATAATCCACCTGATCTGCGTAAATTTCAATTTTGACCAAGGCATTATCTAGCAACTGCATGTATCATGGTGCTGTTTCTGTATTATTTTCTTTTGATGCGACTTTTTTCTGGGAACCATTTTGATAGTGGGGAAGATATATGTTAAGGTTGATGATAGGATTTGTGTCTAGAAGTAATATTCAATTAAATACAAACATCCACTTGTTCCATTTCTCACTGTATTGTGGATGTATGCCACTGTAATAGCTGATTACCGTAATTCTTTTATATATTCCTTTTCTGACATGAGATGCGTTTTACATATGGGAGGTTAAATTGTGGTGTGACTGCCCTTTCTGGCCGGATGATGGTATGTGCCGCCTGCGTGATTGCAGTGTCTGTGAATGCCCAGAAAATGAATTCCCTGAACCTTTTAAGAAGCCATTCCGCCGTGGTCTTTCAGCAGATGATCTGATGTGTCAAGAGGGAAAGCCACAGGCTGCTGTTGATCGCACATTAGACAGTAGAGCTTTTAGAGGATGGATAGTGACAGATAATCCATGGACAAATGATGATGAGACTGATAATGGTAACTGCTGGCTTTTTGGTGAATGCAGACTGAATAATTATCTTGGTTTTGAATCATAAAGATGATGTAGTTCCTGTTTGTTTGTGCGGTGCACCGTACAAAAAGCGACAAATGGTGCACTGCACAAACAAACAGTCCCTTGGTATCTAGTTTTCTAGTGTATGGAAGGGGATCTAGTATTTACAAATTATAAACAAAAAGCAACAAATTGTGCACCACACAAACAAACTGTCCTGTAGTATCTAGTTTATGGAAGGGAATCTAGTATTTACAAATTATAAATTACAAGGTAATTTCTTAGGCATCATTTCTGATCAACAAGACCATGAATAGCTTCTGTTTAGTAAAAACTTGGTGAGGCCACAATTGGTTATTGAGCTACTATGTTTCCCAGTGGAATTTATTTACACATGTTATCTCTCCTTTTATGAAGATGTTATTTCTTATAGGAACATTGCAGAGACTGACTATTGAATTATCATGTGTAGGTGAGCTGACATATGTGAATCTTCTACTGAATCCGGAGCGCTACACTGGTTATGCTGGTTCATCAGCTAGAAGAATATGGGACGCTGTTTACTCAGAGAATTGCCCAAAATGTGAGTCTATCTTTTTATGTCTTTGTGGATGCATTTACTGCTGGGAATGCCATGGGGTGCAGAATGATCAATATGATAAAATGTCTTAAAAACTAGGAGATATTTTAGTGAGTTAGTCAATTCAGTAGACTGAGATAATTTATTGACAATTACATCCATGGTTCGAATTGAATTTTGTGCTTTTGAATTCATAAAGTTGGTTGAAGATATTTTAGTGAATTAGACAATTCATTAAACTCTTACTCGAGGTGAAGGGCAGAGAAAAGTACTATATTCGTCACTTTCTCATAGATATTCTCTTGTCTTCTGTTTCCCTCATATATGAAAGTCACTATGCATTTCCTGTGATAGGCGGTGAATATCTACACTTGTCCATGTTAGTGTAAAAATTCCAATTCTTAATTTTGGTTCTTTTCATTACTGATTAAACGACACCAATTATGTTCTTGCAGATGCATCTGGAGAGATTTGCCAGGAGAAAAAAGTATTATACAAATTAATATCTGGTCTCCACTCTTCCATTTCAATCCATATAGCTGCTGATTATCTTCTTGATGAGAGCACCAATAAGGTTTGATTTCTGTCTCATCCTACTCAACATTTTTTATCTCGCCTTAATTTCTGTTTTGAATGTTCTCAACATAATAACTGACAACACATTAGACATTTGCCATACTGCATATTTCTTTCACCCTATATGTCTTTTACGTTCTTGAAGGTTCTTTCTGATGGAACCTTTTACCTTGTACAGTCATCTAAGAGTTAACTAAAAAGAGCATCATTTCCTAAGTTCTGTTATGCAATTGAGAATATCTAGATAAGTAATTTATGAAACTTTTTAATAACCATGAAATGAACTCATTGAAAACCAATCCATCTATAATCAATTTTGTTGGATACTGACGCAGATATTGTACATTTTCAGTGGGGTCAGAACCTGGAATTGATGTATGATCGTGTTCTAAGATATCCTGATCGTGTCAGAAACTTGTACTTCACATTCCTCTTTGTTTTGCGCGCCATGACTAAAGTGAGCACTGTAATATGTGCCTGGTTAATAATTTAAGACATATTGATATTGGAGTTTGTTGGGTGCATTTTACTCAAAATTTGTTCCTCAAAATTTGTTGCAGGCAGCAGATTACCTGGAGCAGGCTGAGTATGACACCGGTAACAATACAGAGGACCTAAAGACACAATCTTTGGTGAGGCAGTTACTTTACAACCCCAAACTCCAAGCTGCTTGTCCTCTTCCATTTGATGAAGCTAAGTTGTGGCAAGGCCAAAGTGGACCTGAACTGAAGCAGCAAATTCAAAAGCAATTCAGAAATATTAGGTTCTCTCTCTGAGACTCAACTAATGGTTTATCTAGGAATAGAATGCTCCTCTTATATATAGAAATAGAAATTGATTTTCTTTATGCATTTTCTTAAGGTTCTGATATTAAATTCTAGCTATATTTATTTTTATAACAGTGAAATGTGATTCTGAAATATGTAAAATCTCTCCTAAATTTCTTGAAATTTTCCCTCTAGCTAGTTTATGATACTACTTTTTCTAGTTTGCTTTTTGTGCTTTACTAATTTATTATATACACATATTGCAGTGCATTGATGGACTGTGTTGGCTGTGAGAAGTGTCGACTTTGGGGAAAACTTCAGGTTCTTGGCCTTGGTACTGCATTGAAGATACTCTTTTCTGTTGATGGTCAAAATCAACCAAGCGAATCTGTGAGTTTTAGCATGTTCTGGATTTCATTTGTTTTACATATCAATAAAATCTCCAAATTTATTGCTGTCTTGCAACCTGATAATTTTAATAGGGACCGCTCACTGAATGGGATTGATAAATCTAAATGTTACCACTGTCTAATATATGCTTGAATTGCTGTCTATGCAGCCGCAACTCCAACGAAATGAAGTGATTGCGCTGGTGAATTTGCTCAATCGGCTCTCAGAATCTGTCAAATTTGTACGTGAACAGGGTCCTTCAATCGAGAAGATCATGGAAAGACAGATATCAGATTCTTCTGAACCCAAGCATGGTAGTAAATGGCAGAGAGCAGGGGAGTCACTGTTTCAGCTTTGGTAATTCATTGGTTATCCTTCTACATTGTTTAAGGTTCATGGTAACAATGCCTGAAGTTCATAAAACACATGCTGTAACAATTTTGAAGACAGTATTACAGTTATACATCCCAACATCGTTTAAAAGTACTAGGTCAGGATTTTTGCAGAAGCACGGTTTTCCTGAGGAATACAAGTCCATACACATGTAGGCATAAAAGAGTCTGGAGTAAACATAGTTTTTTAACATTTCAAATGTGGTGTCAAAGACGCCTGATGTACTTATTTATACATTTACCTGATTGGGCCTGTGGTTATTTTTCTCCCTCCCTCATTTTAAACAAAGAAAAGAAGCTCTCTCCCCCCTTCTCACTCCCCCTCCCCCCTCCAAGAAAAAAAAAAGAAGTGCTATCCTAATCTGCTTAATTAGTTTCCTCTTGAATTTACCTGGTGAATGCATACACCATTTCCTGTTATCCAAAAACATGCTGCAGTGTGTTCCTTAAATTTCAATTTCGCATGGATAGATTTGCAATTACTTTCCCCTCCAGCACCAACATTTGAATCGATGAAATAATAATTCTTCCACTAGAAAGTTTAACCCTCTGAACTGAATGGAACAACAGATGTGAAGTCACCCCTCAGCCTAGGCTTGGCTAAACGGGAAAGACCTAAATTGAACAGACATTGAACTATCGGTAAAAGCACACTATTAGTCTCTAAACTAAATTAGAGTTTGGACAGAAACTTAATTTTCATTGATGGTGGGTGGATTAAATTCGATCAAACAATGAGAACAAAAACTGATGACATAATTTTTAGTGCAGAGAGCCAGAGACTAATAGTACTTTGACCAAATAGTTCAGGAGGTCGTGCACAATTTAGCCGCTAAATTCTATAAATAATCAAGAATGACTGTTACATCCCCATCAAAATCTAGTTTACCCTAAATATCTTCATCTTGAAGGGGCGATGGCATGTTCCTCGTGGACGAGAGTCCATATTTGTGGTTCCATCAGTCACAGCGGCCGAACTATCTTCTCTATTTCTTCTTCAGGGCTGTCTCAAGTCTCAAGTACTCTTATGCTTTGCTTCTTCCTTGTCCTAACACATGGCAATACCATAAATCTTTCTTTACCGCAACATGCTGTGAGAACTAAATTCTCATGAAAACTGAAGCTGCAAGGAGCACATTTCACTAAAAAACTTTATATATATATAAATCTCACAACATTGACAATTACAAGAATCAAACAGATGATTAGCATCATAAATAATACACACCATAATCTTTTCTCTCCCTTCTATCATACAAGAAGGAAGGAAGCAGATTTAATGTCAGTTAATATCAGTTAGACATGTATAGATTAGATTGGAGTTCTTGCCACTGTTCCACTATTCCACCTCCTTTCCTTTTCTCCTAGCATCTGCTTCTGGTGAGTTTCCCTCATTCCTGCTCTTCTGCCATTCCCTAGCAATACCCTATGTGCCATCCTGCCTCGACTTCCAATAGAGACTCTAACTTTCTCCATCCCAACATTTATACCGCCTCTTCTCGTATGTTGCTGCATTGGGGACTTCATGTTAGCTTTCTTTTGAAGACTTCGTTTCAACATGGTGTTTAGTCTCTTGGAGCCATTTCTGATTCCTTTAGGGCTGTCGCAATGTGTCTGCTTGTGCAAACAGTTTGTTTCAGTCCCTTCTAAATCTTGTTTCATATCCACTTGGCATAATAGAAATGAACTTGGTATACTTGGGAGTTGAACTAAACTCGGTATGCTTGGGAGTGGAATCATTGAGTTACGCCTTGGAGCTGGGGCTGCTAGGACCTGTCCTGCTGTTGTGCAAATTGAGGCTCTGCCAGTCCTCTTTGGCAATCGTGGTTGGTTAGCCATGTCAGGGTTGTTTTCTTTTTCAGTAGAATCAATCAACTTGACAATCCCATCTGTGGAGGGAAGGGGGATGGTGGATTTGTTGCTGGTGTTCCCCGCAAGTGGCTGAGTGGGATTTATCTGTTGTTTGTTCAATGCACCGTTTGCAGGTTCATAATAATTCCTGTTACTCCCTAATATTCGATTTGGAAGTGGTGGCCTAGGTGGTGCAATGATATGTTCATCTTGCTGCTGTTTCATTTGCTGTTGCTGTTGCTGCTCAGCAATCTTTGTGTCCACATGCTGACGTGCCAGCTTCCTTTCAACTAGTAGCTGTGCCTCCAGCTCCTTAACCTGCAAAATTTGACAAAAAAAAAAAAGAACAGAATAGTAACTTACCTATTTTCCCAACATAATGAAAAGAAAAAAAATTGAACTGTTTTATAAATGAAATTGCAATAGTTTCTGACAACCTATATATTACCTTATCTTGCAACATCATATATTTAAGGTCCTTTTCTTTTGTCTTCAAGTCCAAACCATTGATTGTATCCTCCATCTTCTTTATTTGCACATCTTTGCTTTTCAAATCTTGCTTTGATTTCTCAGACTTAACAGATATGAGAACCCATGAACATATAGGAACAGTCAGTACTGATTCAATAGAAAGATGATAACCATAGATTGAGGTTAAATAAAGATCAGGGCATTTAAAGTATAAGTTATCAACATACCATCTGTTTGTATCTCAGAAGTTCAGCATTGTCCAACTGTCTCTTTGCAGGACCCAGCTCTATCCCTCTAACTCTGCTAGCAAAATTCAGCGAGCATAGAGTTTCACCAAGGTCATTCTCATTGGGACTGATCTGTACAAACATGAATGTCTTCGAATCTCCTCCTAAGAAATACAGATCCATTTATCAATTTACTCATTATACATGCATGACACCAAGTAAATCAACCTAAATTTGAATTTGCTGCATGGTTCAGGTAGAAAAGTACCCAGGGAATCTTGAAGCAGATGGGTGAGCTTGGAATTCCTGCACAGCAGGAAAACATGTTATTAACATTTAAACTGAAGGTATGCAGATAGAAAAGTAACAAATCAAAGATTAGCTAGAAATTTTATAACCTGAATGGGATGTGAGGGCTTTTAGTTGCAAGAGCAGATATGACATCACCAAGTGCAGATAAGGATTTATTGATATTTTGAGTTTCCCTGAGCCGCTCTCCTTGCACTTCTGTTTTTGATATCCTCTCACTTCCTGCTAGGTCAACCAACCATAACTTGTTCTTTGTGCATTCCCCGTTCAATAAATTCTCTCCCTTTACCATAACACAATGTATACTGGATAAAGATAGCACAGTTTCAAACATATAATGTAAATATCCAATATAGATATAACCTCAAATGGAGGATAGAGCCACGTACCAGTGGGATCGGCTGCTGTGCTCATTGGCATTGGTAGAGCCAATTGCTCTTGCATTACTACCAGTTTGTAGAACTTCCCAAACCTCACTCATGTTGTGTACACGTGCTTCAACCAGCCCTGGGACATGATGTAGTCCCTCACCAGCTTGCCTTATTTCCAGCCTGCATTAATTATATTTATTAATTAGTTGAAGAAGACTCCAATGCTTCAGCGAAACTGACACAAAGATGATAACACTGAGGATATAGACAAGTGGTTTATTGATGAAATATCCCAATATTAATGTCAGTGAAATCTCAGGTAAACAATGAAATTTGTTTTTTATTATACTAAACACAACTTATTCTGAAAATTTCATATTAAACAATTTTTTTGTATTGCATTGATTCATGGTTTGGAAGTATATAACAGTTAAAGATGAAGAAATATCCTTTGAAATCATTGAAAGGGATTGAGTTCGTTTAAATCGTGTTGAAACTGCCAATCAAGTTCGCAACAAATTTTACAAGAAAACGGCAACAAGGAAATTGAACGCTCATATGGCTAAAACACTCTATACGAATATTGATATTATCAACTGTACAAGAGTAATATCATAATGTAACTGTGGTCTTGAAAAGAACCATTCACAAACAAATTGTAGAAATCATAAGAAGAGAGTGGATAGAAATGACAAGGAATTCAGGATACCTCTTTGCAGCCACACCTGGCTGAGAGTCCGAGACCAGTAAATCTCGTATTTGCTCGTTATAAACTTCCAGAACACTTACAGATACATCGTATCGAAACAGCTTCTCTCGCTCCTTAATCATACAAAAAACTTGTTCAAGTGTCCTAAAATTTACTCCACGATCTTCTTCGGTACCCTCCATTGTAAAAGTTTTTCCAGTCCCGGTTTGTCCATATGCAAAAACACAGACATTGTACCCATCCAAAATTGAGCTAGCAAATGAAGCAGTGTCTTCAAAAACATCAGCTAAACAAGCAAGCATAAAAGCAACTGTTATTATTGGAAGGAACATAGTGGATTATCCAAATTGAACTTCTTTATAAAAGGTGAGATTACCTTGGTTTGCTTGGGGACCAAAAACAGCATCAAACTTGAACGTCTTTCTTGGAAGCCCATTGGACATAACTGTGAGCTCACCATCTTTAGCAGATTCAAAATCAATAGTCACTAAAGCTCCTGCTGCTACTTCTTCAGGTTTTAGAGGTCGACATCGGCAAAACACTCGTATGTTTCCTGCAAGGAAGATTCATTTTTCAGTAAACTGTCTTTAAATTCCGAACCTATAGAACTTAAGATAGATTAAGCAAAAATAAATTTACCTTTCAACTCGAGAACCTTATTGTACAGTTCCTTTCTTTCCTTGGCTCCTTCAACAAATTTAATCTTAATATCCTCATGCAATTCTACTTGCTGCTTCACTGTCATAACAAAACAAGTGAATTATAAGTGCAGAAGAGAGATAGCTAAGTTTGACAAGGACAAGGCATCATCAGCACGTTGACCTACTTGTGGACACAATAGTAAACCTCATATCTTCCATATCTGCAACACAATTCTTGTATGCCAGTGCCTCCTCTGATAACTTGATGTGCTCCATTTTCATAAGCTGTAAATGAAAAACTTTTTAAATAATGTATCATATTACCAGATATTCCATCAGAGAGATGTCAAAATTCATAACAATACCTTCAGTTTTCTTGTCAAGTCTCTCAATGATGTGAACCACCTGCTCTTCTCTTTCACTTGTCCCTCAATGGCAAAGGCTGTACACAACCAACCATCAGTAAAATCAATATTTATGGATGGTTAATGTGATAACTGTAGACAGAATTATATTTCCATACCCAAGGACCCAACATGCATTGACTTGCGCATGAGCTCATTCTGGAGCTCCTGTAAAGACTTCAAAGCATCTTGGCATTCCCTGCTCTTAAGTCGGTTTTCCCTCTTAAGTTCGTCCATTGTCCTCCTCATTTCCGTTAATTCCCTTCTCTGACACTCATAATCTCTCAGTAGCTTCTCATAATCCCCTTCCACCTGAAGGTGACCATTATCCTCCTGTTTAACCATATTTTTAAAGGCAACAATCTAATGTTTTCACACTTTATATTTATCCCAAGACTAAATTAGAATCTTAGAGGATTAAGTGATATTACTTTTGGTGATTCGCATTCTGCTACTTGGGACATTTCCACAGGTTTTAGTAATTGAGCTTCTCCAGTATCTGAAATTAGAAATTTTAGAAAACTTGACTAAAACTCTATCTTGAAACATGAACAACAAACAAAAAGATTGGAAACGAAAAGAAGATAGAAAACTGAACTTACGAGCAGAAGAATCTTTTGTAACAGAAATCCCACATACAATTGGTTTTCCCATCACCCCTTCAAATCTAATCAATAAGCCCTCATCACCCTCAACGAAAGCTTTAAGGTCAGATACAACCAGAGGTTTATTTGCACCTACTTGTGCATATATGTCTAGGCATGAGACAACCTACAAAAACAACCAATGAAACATAATAAGTTGTGATGGCATTAGCAACCTCCATAAACTCCTGTTTGTTTTGTTTCATGACTCCTCACCTTCTTCTCATGTATAAAAACATCAAATACTCTTAGCCCAGGAGGCCCCTCGGTGAATACAATTTCTGCAAGGTGCAGACTAACGTCATAAGTCCCAGGCTCCAGTCCTCGGAAACAATACGAGAAGTTACCATAACGAGCTGTTTGGTAAAGAGAAAGACCCCCATCCTGTCCATCCCCAATTGTAGCATCAGTCCTTACAGTATCACCACCTGCAAAACAATCATCCTCAACAAACTCTACACCACCCAAAAACACAGCCCCACCAGTGCATCCTGCATTGATGCTTACACCAGGAACGAAAACCTTCACCAATTTCTCTTCTTTCTCTGTCTGTGGAAGGAGCTCAAATGAAGATTCAGGAGACAATTCTTTGTTGAATGTTTGAAATACTGGAGAGAACTTTACACATGGAGTCTTACTGGAGTCTTTGATACCAGACCCATCAATACCATTCTCTAAAGAAACCTCAATTGAACATTTGTTTTTATCCATGAAATCAGGAGAATCTCCATATCCAGTTCTTGATATATCAGGTGAAGCAGCACAAATAACCAGATCAGGAGATGTTAAAGAAAACCCTATCACGGACCTACCTGAAAAGAGGACACAAAATTCAATCAAATTCTTGAATCTTGAAACCCCAATACATAAAGTTCAATCTTCACAACCAATTCTTGATCAAAACTTTAAAAAGAAGACATCTTTTACCCTCAATTGTATCATTCTCAACTGGATGTATGATTTTTTGCGTAGAAATTGATTCTAAGCTTTGCGTTTCTTGCCAATACATATCTACTACAACAAGAAAGGAAAAGTTTTCACATTTAGTGATAAAAATGATTGTACAATAAATAAGAAAATAACAATTGGTACATTACCTTCATTTGAATTAGGAAAAGAAATTGAGTCTACCATGGTCAAAGATTGAAACTTTGATGAAATGGGTTGAGTATCTAAACAATAAAAAAGAGAGAAACCAATTAAAGAGCCTGAAGAAACAACAGAAACAAAACTGGGAACTAGAGTGAGTGAAGTGATTTTACACTGCGAGTAAGAAAGAGAGCTGCTGTTTTGTTGTTGTTGCTGCCAAGAAACATCAGTAAGGAGAAGTGGGTCTTGCCATTGATTAAGTTGCTGTTGTTCATATGAAGTATCACTATCTTCCATGATTAATTAATTAATTAATGAAAAATATTTCAGAAGGAACAAGGCACTGTTTTGACGAGAAAAAGAAGATACCTTTTGAACTGAACAATCCTTTTCTCTTTATTTGAGAAGAAGAAGAAGAAGAAGAAAGGAAGAATGTTTTGATTTTGTTAATGAAAGGTAAAACATTGATTCATCATGGGATGGATTGATTGATTTTTGTCATCTGGCCGGGTTAAGGAAAATGTTGACCGTTAGTTTTTTTGAATTTTGAAACTTGTCAGCTGGGCGTAGACTGCTTGAGTTGAGCATAGTCATTTAAACTTTAGGGGTTTGAGAATGCGGATTGTGCTTCTAATAAATTATTATTTTTTAATTTTAATTTTTTATATTTTAAAATTATTTTAATAGGTTGATGTAAAAAAAATTAAAAAATATTATTTTAATGCATTTCCAAATAATAAATACTTTTAAAAAAATAACAATGTTTATCATACTCTATATCAATTACTTAACCTACAACAATATATAATATATTTTATTTAAATTCATAACTTTTCTTTTCAATGTAATTAAATTAAAAGCTAATATTGATTAAAAAAAAATCCTATAATGATCAATGTATATAATCATTAGTGTGATAAACCTATTAATTACTCTGAAATTTATTGTGAAGAAAAACATAAATACAAGTAATAGAAAAATTCTAAGTTAAGATATTTTTATTATTTTTATTGGATCATAAATTTTATTTTATTTTATTTTTGTATTTGTTTCTTTCTTAAGATAAATAAGAAAGTAATTAATAATATATCACTAATTAAAACATTATAAAATAGAGTGAGATATACAGAAGAAAGAATTTTAAAAAGATCTCTTTTTCAAAAATATTTTTTTTAATTTTCTCTCTTTTATTTAATCTATAGTATGTTATAATTATTGATAATTAAGCATACGCTTTGTATTTAGGGTATAAAACATCAATTTTATGGGTTTTTTTTCCTTCTAATTTAACCTTATTTTTTTATTTTATTATCAAATACATACTTAAAAAGAAAGAATGTAATGAAATTACACAAATAGTTAATTTATAAAACTAAAATTTAACTTTTTTTTTATTTAAATGATCAATAACTAAGATTTGTGATTTTTTGTTCATCAAGTTTACGGCACTTTCAAACATGTGCTGATTCTGCTGGTCAATGGATGTTCAATGTCAGAAAACCATGTATCAGCACGTAGGCTGTCCGAGAGAAAATGTATGAGACCATGCATGCCAGGTTCTGAGCACCTTCAAAAAAAATTTAATTTCTTTCAGAAATGTTACATTGTTTTGGAACATTGAATCTTGAGGAACTGGTATGATTTCTCCTTTACAGAAAGTAATTGAAATCTGGTATCTGTTACAATATATACAACAAAATAGCAGACAACAATGGACAAAATCACTAATAGCTCCGATCTGATCCTCTGTGCCTGTTCTTGAAATAAATTGTATCTGCAGGGCAACTGATCTGTACTCCATGAACTGAGCAATGTTAGACAACATATTCGATAGTGCTACCATTATTCAACCTGTGTTGCTTTGGGTTCCATCATGAGAACCAGATATATCAGCTTTAAAACTCCATGCCACTCTATAAGCCTACTTCTTCCATTGCAGCTGCCATGGAAGCTGATGCCTCTTCAAGGGTTCGCTTCTTCTCTACTGTGTTGAAGGCCTCAATAATATCACCTTCCTCCCAGTCATCGTAATCTTCTGCCCCAATACCACACTCTAGTCCAGCATTTACCTGTCAGGAAAAGATATCATTTGTACAAGGTTAGATAAACAGCAGATGGAAAACGTGGAGGGGCCCCAAAAGATCCTCAAGCCCAGTGCACCGGAGAATTGCAGAATAATAGAATGTTACTGATTGATATTAAAAGAGAAAAGCACATTAGAAATGGACCTATTATACCAGGCATCGAGTTAGAAAAACATAGCACAACCACCAGGGAAGGTATTTTATAATCTTATACAGGAGAAGGGCATTCACTGAGAACAAGAAAAGGCAGGGTACTTCGAATAAAAAATGTAAATGCAGATGTAGTGAAGAGGCTGCATTTCTCACATATAGACTCCACACGTTGACCCAAGAAAGCAAGGCATAAAAGTTAAAGAATTGATCTCATCAAATATAATAGAAATTGGATGATCCAGTCAAATCATTCAAACCCAACAACTACAGCAACTTGAAATTCTTAGTACATCAGAGAAAAGAAGTCTCCCATATTGCAATAGAGCTATTTCTTGAATATCGCAGGCATATCACCTAAAAGAGACCATGTTTTGAAATCACATTATGTTTGTTTTTTAACCTTCAACAACACCCCCCATGAATAGCTGAGTTATTAAGGACATCCAATCAATAGATAAAACATTCCTCTATATACATCATTAGAAATTCTAAAAAAGAAAGAGGAAAATAAAGCAGTTACAGATATTTGACAGACAACTCAATAAAGGTCAGTATAAATCGAGTCCCTAAACAAGGATTGCTTATATAGATGTCGAGAGGTGTGACTACACTGCATAATGCTCCCCTGAAATGCAGGTCTTTGGAAAGGGTGATAGATGCACCGAGATCAACTAAATGTTTTAGTTTGTTGATATTGTAATACTGAAAGTAAGCTGTAAATTTGACCCACTGTAACAAAGCAAAGTTATACAGGCATCAAAAGCATACCTCCTTCACTATTTCCTTAACACGTCTCAAAGAATCAAGGACACCAACATGGACTGTTTTTCTATTTCTGACAACCCTGATGCCACAGCCTTTTATTACTTTGCCTTCTGTCACCATGCATCCAGCAACACGACCACTGCCGCTGCTAAATACTGCCCGGACTACCGTTGAGCCAATTGGTTCTTGTTCCTATTAGTATGCAAGCAGCAAAACAGTAAATATACAGCAATGGATATTTCATAGCATTAAATCAAAAGCAGCACAAGCTCATAAACCAAGAATATTCCTGACTTAAATAAACATGGGCTGCAATGATAGTATTTTTAAGGGCAGTCTGTTATAGAAAGGCAGGAAAGCAGAACAAATATAAACATTGTCCTAACTGGAAACAATGAACTAAATAGCTGCTCCCATCCCCCAACCCTCAACCCTAGGCCCCAGCAAAGGCCAAATAACAATTAGACATCAGATATTAGTGTCCTGCCTTGGATATATATGCTTCATGAACACTTATTTGCTGGAGGAGAAATTCATGTCAAAATGCTGAACAGTAGTGGTACGAGCATGAAACATCAGCATGCCTGTACTATGATATGCTGAACAAGCATGCATGGAAAGAAAGAAGAATCACAGTTTAATTTTTCTAGACGATATCAGAGGCACTTTACAAAGTTTGTTCCCATATTAAAAAATAAAACGCACTTAAGGCATTCACATCAAACATCAAAAAACAATTAATGTATAGCCACCACCCCACCCCTACCTAAAAATGGTGAACATTTAACATGCATATCCCCAATCATGCAAAATGCAATAAAACAGGTTATAAACAAAATCTAACCTAAATAATATCTGCAATCTACACAAATTATAATAAAAAGAAACAAAGTGATGAATTAGAATTGACCTCAACAAGTTCCAGAAGTCCTTCCATAGCATTCCGCACTTCATCAATTAGTTCATAAATAACTCTATATAGCCGAATCTCAACACCTTTTTTTTCTGCATAACTTTTTACAGAACCAGGAGCTTTGACATTGAATCCTAAAATAATGGCTTCACTCACAACAGCAAGATCAACATCACTGTTGCTTACATCTCCTGTTGCTTGCAAGAGGAACTTCAAAGTCACATTATCTCGAGGGAGTACTTGTAAGGCTTGCCTGACAGCTTCCATAGATCCCTATTTATAATAAAGAGAAATTAATTTTACTTGTACTTATAGTATGAAGTATAAACCATACTAGTGATCATGTAAAATTTTTTGTCAAATCCTTGGTGCAATAGAACAAATATTTTGCTCAAGGTATGAATGTGCATGCATGAACAGTTGAGTTTGGTCATCCCCATGAAACAATCAAGCCACAAATTGCATTGCTATTATTGAAAAATTGATTTCCAAAAGCATTTCATAGCATGAGTTAAAATGGTCTTTGGTTAACATTTTTCAATATCTGATTTTTTCATTCAGATTATTTTTCTGCAGAAGTTAGTGATCGACACAACATCAAAGTCCAACTAAAAGTAAACTTATTTTACCTTTAAACTTCATAATTAAAAATAAAAGTTCATTTATAAGTTACTCATAATGTTGAGCCAAATTCTGCTTCAAAAAGAAGTCAGGACACCTTTACTTGTAATTTTAACTTTAACATGGATCAAAGGGACATGCAGAAAGAAACTTGAAGCAGTTTTTTTAATAGCATTGTAGACAAATACATATTTGTTCAACTTAAAGCATTTTACCAAAGTAACTTGTCAAAAGCAACTCTTGTATTATGAATCAAATTCATACATAATACAAACCAAATGGCATCTTGGAGCACCTTTCACTTTTCAATTATATTATTATAAATTCAAGTGTCTAGGTAACTATCTGTTCAGCAATCTATTCATGAAATGCATTTTGAGATTTCAGTGCTTAGATCTGAAAAACATTCCCATGCATTGTATCAGTATAAGCTAGTACACATATAAAAGTCAATTAATATAGCAAATTTGCAAACACAACTTGATTTCAACAGAACTGACAATATGATGAAGCATACATCATGAAAATTGTTCTTATCTGGGAACAGTAAAATGAATAGCAAATGCACAAACCTGAAGATCGACTTTCATTATTATATTCAGCTGGTGCAAGTCTAATCCAGATAGCTTTCCTGCTGAAACAGCTGAGGCTAAGGAAGAAAGGGTCACCTTCCCATCCCCAGCCTTAGCAGATATACGTTCATTCCATAATAATTCTGCACGTGCCTCTGCCTTTTCACGTGCAATATCAAGGGAGGCAACAACCTCAAATTCATCACCAGCAATTGGTACATTACTCAAACCAATAACCTGTAGAGAAAAGTTTAACATATTTGCAAGGTTTCAAATGAAAACTCATATGAATTAGTCATGTGAGAACCATATGACAGGGATCCATGAACATATAACATAAGATAAAAAGAAAAGAAAATAGAGGTTGGTTTGTTGTTATAATAACCCAGCAGACATGTACAACCTTCTAAAATCATAGTCACACTTTTTTTCAAAATTAGAAGCATTTTGGGGATTGAGCTTGATACTCATAATTCTAATTATTTCAAGTATCAAAATATTGGGGGCATCTGTATTTATGGAAGTTTAAATTCTCATGCTTATCATAATTGTTGGTTTGGTTTATGTGTGGTGAAAAGGGAACATTACAGTGATGTTAGATCTTGAATATTCTGACAATAATGATGAAAACAAGAAAAAAGAAACACAGCTACATTCTTGTCTATGAAAAAGCCACCATACAAAAATAAGTAACATACATAATACAACAAGGAAACAAAAATAAGCATGGAAAGAGAATAACAACAAACCTGTACAGGTATAGACGGTCCCACTTGATCAACCCGTTTTCCACCACCTTCAAATAAAGCCCGAACCTGAAAATAGCATAACAAAGAAGTCCTCCAAGCTGAGTGAAATCACACTAAGCAGCAACTTTTCTCTTAAAGAAAGTTCCGAGTTATCTTAAAGTTCAAACTCCAACTAACCAACCTTTCCAAAGGCTTCTCCACAAACCACTACATCCCCTCTTTTCAATGTGCCTTTCTGTACAATAAAAGTAGCTATTGGTCCTTTAGATTTATCAAGGCCCGCCTCAATAACTGTACCCTTTGCATTTCTATCTGGATTAGCTTTCAATTCTTGTAACTGAAACAATCATGCATGAAGTCAGAAAACACAAATAGCATAACGTTAAATGTATGCTACATTCCAATTGTTCCAAGGAATCATTGATAGCTTCGGGTTTATGAATTGCAATGTATTTCTAGATATTTTGGCAGATATCTTATAGAGATTTGGGAGAGTGCATGCATGATTTTGTACATATGCACCTTTAACTGTCCTTTGTGTGCTCAATAAATCACATACACCATATTCAAGTTTCATGATGATCCAGCATGGGAAACTTCAAAGGACAATTACAAGATATCACACTTATTGAGGAACAAAAGTTAATCTTTTCATTACAAATACTGCAACTACTACTAACACACATTCTTAGCAATTAATAAGATAGATTAAATACTAGCAACTAATGAAATAGATAATGCAAGCCACTCAACTAAATCAATTAGATACTGCAAGATAATACTAATAGATATTACTAGCAGAGAGAGAGAAAGAGAGGTTCATGGATCCAATTTTGATGACATAAATGGCCAGTAGACAACGAATATTTCATTTCACAACAAAAAGACAAAAAAATGAAACCAACTAATTGGCACATGAATAAATTTGAACTGACCTCTGCAACAAGCATAACAGTTTCCAACAAATCATCTATATTTTCCCCCTTGAGAGCACTGACCTGTTAAAAGGAGGCACAAGTATATAAGCGTCTGGAAAAGGATAAAGATAAAAGAAAGGTGCAATAAATATAAAATACCTGAACCATTGGGACATCACCACCCCAGTCCTCTGGCATGAGGCCAATTGAAGAAAGCTCTTGCATAACTCTTTCTGGATTAGCTCCATCTTTATCTATCTGGTAGAATTGAAGAAAAAACAGAATCAGAAATTCCTTTAGCCATCACCAAGCAAAACAAAGGCATTTCCAAATGCAGCTGGGCAAGTGTTTCTCATTTCGTTACTTTCTGATAACAAGAAAACCCACTTTTGTCGACATACCTTATTTATCGCAATCACAATGGGTACTCCAGCTGCTTTGGCATGAGCTATGGCCTCATTTGTCTGGGGACGAATCCCATCATCAGCAGCCACCACAATAATAGCAATGTCAGTCACCCTTGCTCCACGGGCTCTCATTGCTCCAAATGCCTGCACCAGTGGATAATACAGAAATCATCCAAATGCAGGCGAGTGTGCTCGGTTCACAGTTAAGTTTATAAATTAATATCAGAAGAACATTAGCTACTTAAACGAAAATTAAAGCACGTCAGATATGATCTGCAAAGCATTTAACTATTTGACAAAGAGCAACTGACGTACATTAACAGCAATAATTGGATAATCTGCTTACCTCATGCCCAGGAGTGTCAAGGAAAACACATGGTTGCAACTTGCCATCCACAGGTACCATAACTTTATATGCTCCGATTCCTTGTGTAATCCCACCAGCTTCTGAGGCAGCCACCTGCAGATATCCATCTGTCAGGCTACAGTTAAATTCTGTGCATGTCAACTTAGAACAGTCTACATGTAGCTTCGGAAACCAACTAGTCCCAAATCAATTTCAAGTTTACAAGCTGGACATTCTCTATCTTCCTCCAATCATAAGTACACCAAAAAAAAAAAAAAACTTTATTGTGATGGGAGGGGGGAACAACATGGAAAGAGTGTCGTCAAAACTTAAATCCAATTCTGTCTGTGGTGTTTACAACAATAAAAGAGGAGTATCAAGATTAAGAAGTTTCAGCATACCTTGCTTTTACGAATATGATCCAACAGGGTTGTCTGTCAAGAGGATAACACCAGATACATTAGAAAAATCTTAGAAAAATACCACCATTTTCTTAACATTCAAAGCATAACCAAGAATGAGACAAAGAAGATAATGAAGAAACATAGAGAATCTTGCTACTTGCCTTGCCATGATCTACATGACCCATTATAGTAAGCACAGGAGGCCTCTCTTGTAGTTTGTCCAGATCATCTTCATCAAGAATCTCGTTCTTTTTTGCCATTTCTTCAAATCTAACTGGATCAGCATCTATGACTTCCACCTCATACTCCTTACATATCATCTTTACCATCTCTTTGTCCAAAGTTTGCACCCCATCAGGCTTAATCCCCTTTGAGAACAGAAGCCCAAGAATTTCACCTTCACCCATGGTCAAGTTGTAGGCTAGCTCTTCGATTGACATGCCTTTTTCCCCAACCTCCAAAATCTCTACTTTGACAGGAGCTGCCTCTCTGGCAGCCTGGATCTTAGCCGCCTTCCTACTGGCTTTGGTCCATTTCCTCCCTTTTCTCGCAGTAGCTGCACCAGGAATAGAAACATTGAGCTCCTCATCGGGAATCTCAACATCATTGTCCATCATCCGCCTTCTTGGTGTTCCAGGTGAAGCACCTTTCTTTCGGTCTTTGTACTTCCCAGGAGCAGGGCCCTTTCCTGGTTTAGTAGGAGCTAAAACAGCCTGTGCAATTACGGGATCGACAACCGGTTTCTTGCGAGCAAATTTGTCAATCAAAATTGGCTGTCCTTTACTTTGTGCAGCACCTGAGCCTGTTTCATCTTTTATTGGTGACTTTGGAGCAGCCCCCACATCCTTCAAAACAACAGGTTTCTTAATGATAGGTGAAGGAGCTGCGGATGGCTTGGCCTGTAACTTTGGTTGAGGTCTTAGAGGTGGCTGAGGAGGTTTCAGTGGAACACGTGATTGAGATTCTAGCTTTGTCCCTTCTACTGTTTTAGGTTCCTCCTTGATAAACTTGTTACTAGCCTTCGGAACTTCCTTGACAATCCTCTGCACTGAAGACACCGTGTCTCCTTTCCGCCACACACTTCTCAAAGTTTTAGCTTTACGAGTAGCAGCCGTGGAATTAACATTTCTCGAATCAGTATATGAATTAGATGGTGTCATTTTATTTACATTCCCATTCTCTTTCCTAATACTACCAGCACTCGCACCCACTTGGCTTTGTTTTGAAGTTTCAAGCTTTCCAGCCTTCTCCAAGACCTCATCAAGTGACTCGATCACCTTATTCCTCTCTTCTTCCTCATCAGAATCCCCACTACCCCTTGAAGAACCCCACCCAACAGAATTCATACTCAAAAGGGTTTCATCCTTGGAACCAGCCGGCGATTTTAACACGGGCTTTGGACTAGGTTTAAGTACAACCCCACTATCACCATCATTACCATCACCATTACTACTAGAATCAAGTGATACAGCATTGCCTTGCTCAGCAATGAAATCAGTGGCAGTAACTGAATATTTACACACACAATGCCAACTTTTAGCCCTCCTAAGACTCCTTTTTGATAAAGAAACTCTCTTCACAACTGAATACGAAGAAGATTCAACACAACTAGAAGTAGCTGTAGACCCACTCAAGCTTCCTAAACTAACAAGGGAAGCCAAAGATGGCATACTACCTACTAAAACCACCATGGACCCCATTCACAAAACCCAACAAGAAACCTAAAAACACCCTTTATAATTCCATATCGGGTAAATTGAGTAAATTAGACAAAGAGTTTCAAGATTTCTATTAAAGTTGAAATCTTTAATTAACAACAAAGTGCAGAAGTAGTGCTTACCTTAATGAGAAAATGGGATGGGAAGATAGGGAATTTGAAGGGGTGAAAAGGGTTTTGTTTTGTGTTTGGAAAGAGAGAAAATGAGTGAGAAAGTGAAAGAGAAGGGGTTTGTGGATGGAGAGGATATTATGATTTTGGTGGTGGTTTACAAAGCTACAAAATTGGCACTTGTGTGGTTGCTTCTCTGCCTGTCAAAATTTCCTTTCTGATAATGATAAGGCTTTTTAAAGGTTTCCAAGTTTTTTTTCTTTCATATTTTAATTTTGTTTATTTACTATTTTCTTTGCCCCAAAAAACATAGACTAAAATTTAAGATAATTTTTTTAAGACTAAAGATTTTTAATATAAGGGTATATCCAGGTTTAAAAAGTCTCTTTTTTTTTTTTACATGGACTTCTTTTAGGGGAGATTATTTTCGATTTGGTTCGATTTTTATTAAAAAAATAATCAAACTGGTTTTTTTTTAAAAACCGAAACCGGTTCAAACTGACCTGTTTCGGTTTGGCTCCGTTATTTTAGAACAGAACCCGATTTTTTGGGTTTGGCTTGGTTTTTTTCGGTTTGGCTTGGTTTTTTTCGATTCGATTTTTTTGGTTTCAGACTTATAAAACCTAGCCGGTCGGTTTTTTAAAACTTCTAATCAGTTTAATCATTTTTTTTCACGGTTCGGTTTTTTCGGTTATTGTTTTTCCGGTTTTCTCAGTTTAATCGGTTTTTCGGTTTTTTTCCCCTTCTATTTTTTTTAGCATCCTAAAACTTATTTGATTTTTTTTATGAGCAAAGAATTTAAATATGCTTGATATTGATGGTTTTTTCCCTTTAATATTTGAGGGCAGGAATTTCTGTTTCTTTGATATTTTGAGGAATCAATGTAGAGAATAATTTTAGTAATTGAAATCTCGAGTTGTGAAGCAGAGAAGGCCGTGTCATAGAAGGAAAGAGATGACTACAAAAGCCCACAGATATTCAGTGTCGACTGTCATGGGAGGCAGAGATGGAATCTTTTTTTATATATATAAAGATAATTTTGAAATTTCATTATAAATGGACAAAGCATGCTTATCAGCCTCGTGTTTATTCACCATATTTATTTTTATTTTAAAAAAATTAAAATTTTTTATTTTTTTAAATAATTTTTTTTATATTTTTAGATCGTTTAGATGTTAATATAAAAAAATAAATTTTAAAAAAAATATTTCAATATACTTTCAAGTAAAATCACTTTAAAAAATAACAACTACCATAATACTAAATAAACTCATTAAGTCAACTTACAAAATAATGTTGTTTTGTTTATTTAAAATAAAATGATTATTTTAAATAAATTAAAAAAAAAACAGAAATACTATTGTTTTGTGTGTATATATATATATATATATATATATATATATATATAAAAGTTAACATGGTCGGGTTTTATTCAGATTTTGCTACGTCAACTTGGATTTAATTAGATCCATCTTCAAATCGATTCAAAATTAAAACAATAATTATCATAATATTAAACGGATTGATTAAGTCAACTTATAAAAAAATATTGCTTTGTTTATTTAAAATAAAATGACTTTTTTAAAACAAATAAAAATAAACTAAAATTACATTTGTTTTCTATATAAACAAAATTAAAGTTAACTTAGTCAAGGTTTTATTTAAATTTAGTGGGGTTAACTTAGATTTTATTAGATTAATATTTAAACCGTTTAAAATTAAACTCGTCAAACTATGAATTAAAATCGATTAGATTTACATGGTCGTTAACTCCACGGTATATGGGATTAATCAAGATACACACAACCTGGTCTAAACACCAACGTTAATAAATAAATAAAAATCTTACCCGATTGATTCATTAGACCATGTCATAAAGAACATCACTAGAATTCCATTGGATTAGTTATGGCTTCTCGAAGCAGCTTTGTTCTGCACAAGCGATACTGAACAGATTCATGAAAGGAGCTCAAAACTCTCATGGTCGTTTGTTGTTCACTTTTTGTTTAATCATTTATTGCTCATGCTTCTTATACAATAGTGTTTGTAACTATATAAAAAAAAAAAACAAAGATATTGAAAATATAAAAAAACATTGAGCGAAACACAAAAATAATTCTGTCTCCATCTCTATCTCTTCTATTATGTAGTAATAACTTGGGTTTGAGCAAACAATTTCTGTCTGTACAAATTTCTGAGTCTGAATTCAAGCCAAATGGTCTCATGGAAGGCTTTTTTATAAATTACTTACAAATCTCATATAATTAATTTCTTCACACCAACTTCTACAAACCAAAGGCTAGTAATTAAAGATACAAAGGATATATATTTCTTATAAATTTTCAAGTGCATGGATTCAGTAAAGTATGGTCTCTTGGGAATCACACCAGGGCATAGTGAAGTGCTTCTGTATATAGTCATCAACCTCCTCCTAATTTGGGCTGTTGTTGTGGGCAGGACATGCTAGCTTCGCATGGAGATGGAGGTGGAGGTTGCTTGGTGGTGGTGGTGAACCGAGGGTGACAGTCTTAATACCCTCGCCTGATTGGGTCACAACTGGCGCATCATATTTGCTGAAAAGCTTGTAGGAAGAGACGAGCGAGAGAGCTGCGTAGAAGATTACTGCAACG
>Ga0307515_10006691_pt1 | contig 22954 bp, 27 predicted proteins | sample 17_EM_MG_FD_194513 | JGI IMG/M metagenome (GOLD analysis project Ga0307515, IMG submission 194513) | Populus trichocarpa ectomycorrhiza microbial communities from riparian zone in the Pacific Northwest, United States - 17_EM | ecosystem: Host-associated > Plants > Roots > Unclassified | place... | reverse complement strand
CGAGGAAGTTTGAGAGACCCGAAGGAGGTCCTGATGCCTTGACAGACGCCGTCGAGGGCGAGCTGGGAAACGGCTGCATCATCGTTCGTGATTGCTGTTTGGCCATGGACGGTGGTGGCAGACCACCACCGCCAGAAGCGACGACGTCGGGCGAATTGCGGCGACGTGGAGGCATCGTTCTACCCGTCTTCCTCGCTGGTCGTCGTCGTCGAGACGTGCACCGCCGAGAGGCCAAGGAGTGACAGAAGCCAAGATGGTTGGATTCCAACCACGATGACCTCGGAAGAGAAACGAATCATCGTGTCGGGCCTTACTCACACTATCTCTATCTCAGATCTCACAAACAGGTTCAGTGCATTTGGTATTGTAAAAGCAGTCGATGGCCTTGGCAAACTAGATGCGCTTGGCCAACCAAGGAAATACGCATTTGTGACACTCGAATCGACGCCTGCTATGCACGCAAAATGTACCTATCCATCTTCCATATCGTGCTTATGGTCCGCCACCAACAATTTTCTAGGCTTCAACCTTCTTTCCGGTACGATCTGGAAAGGCACAAAACTTCGTCTCGGTGAAGCGAAGCCAGATTATGCAGAGAGGTACACCGCAGCTTGCCCGATACCTAATCAACTACACACAATAACGCGCACTTCAGATTAACACTCGAGAAGAAACGTCAAGTAAGCACCAACCCCGACAGCAGGTCTCTCAAGCGTAGAAGACTTTCCCGTGGGTGCCATGGTATCGAGGCAAACGACATGTCCCTCATTACAAATGAAAATTACTCTAGTCACCCGGTGGGTCATGGATTTTGCGCTGAACGAAACTGTGAGAACAGGTTGTCAAAGACGAATCCCGTATCGGCTCTGTCCCTGCTTGAGGCAGATAGAAACCCACTTGAGTTGAAGACGAACGACCTATCAAGCCTCCACTTGGGTCCATCTCGCGTCCTTGTTGACCCAAAGAAGCACCAGTGGTACTGAGGGTCACATAGTAATGACCCGTCGCATTTTACGCCGTTTCCCGTCGCGTTCTGATGAGAAACGGCTCCAGGGTAGCCCAAGGCGCATTAATTTTATTTCCCTCTACATATCTATTTCACAACCCCTTTTTACTGCTCTATCAGCATGGAACGGCCTATTGGATATGTCGCAGAATTCAACTGACTTTTTGAATCCCAGCAATGGAAAAAGACCTCTCTAGGATACCTCGTCCGTCCAATGTGTATGCGCCCTCTCCATCCCCTGCCGCCTTTGTTCTCCTCGATTGGTCCCGACCAAACACAAAAGAAGAAACACCGCGCACGAGCCCCCCTCGTTCGTGCGCGACGCCAGCGTATAGACCCAACCAAGTATGGCCCGGTGCACATGTCAGGAGTGCTGTTGGACACACCCACCATTGTTGTTCCTTCGTCAAAATGGCCATCCAAAACGGTGCAAATGCCTCAAACGTCGGGCCTCGGACCGATCCAGAAAGCGGATGACAAACCGAATGAAATTACAGAGAACGACGTGGAGGTGGAAGTCATTGCCACTCCGAAAGTTGCAAAGAGTAAAGAGGTCAAGGTGTTCGCTGCGGAGCGTGCCCGTCATCTTGCTCTTCTCCCTGGACTTTTTAGCGACCAAGACATCTGGGAGGGTCGTGAAGATAGTGACGGGGTAGAGGGTGAATCTAATGAATCTGGCGAATACGAGGAAGATGATGATATCGCTCCTCGCCAGGGACGGGGGACCATGCCTGTAGAGCCTCCCATACCTGTAAATATTGCAGAGGCTACTCCTCCACCATGCTCCCCATTGATTAGCCCAGGTGACCGGCCAGAAGAGTCCGCACCTGTTCTGGAGCAGCAAACAGAAGTCAAACAGTTGAAGGACCTCTTTGCGCCCGCTGTAGAACCTGGTACGTAGACATACTGGACTTTTACGAATACTGACACGCTTTCAGCCCCCTTCTCACTCCTCGCCGGACTCGAACTCGACTTGGACGACGAAATCGATTTTGGCCCGCCTCAGGGTGCCTATCCACCTCAACTACCCACAATCCAACCTGTTGGTCAGAGAATATTGAGTCAAGCCTCTAGAAGTTCGCGGGAGCAGAAACGTTTTGCGCTCCTCGACGGGCTTGACTTTTCGGCACAGATCCCGTACTTCTTCCCACTCGAATCGAATGATAGACCCCGAGGAATGGCGGGTGCCACCAGAGATATATTTGCTATTGCAGATAGCCGTGGTTGGAATGACTTCTGGAAGCAGCCCCCTACGTCGTGCGTCCGCCTCCTTTTCCTGTCTCTTATTGTGTCCCACTTCGCCCCCTTGCTCATCTCACTTCTTTTCTAGGGATGAAGTCAAGGCAGCATGGTTGAACAGCAAAGTCGAACTGACACGAGATTGGAAACAGCGATATCGAGAGGCTCAAAAGAAACGGCGGCGGGGCGGTGCTGGTGCTGGTGCGGGTGGCGTCAATGGTTTACCCTAAAGTAGCCTGATCAGAATATGGGTATGGGCGTATGCGGCCACGCAGCTACGCCCTGGTTCTTTGGGATACTAGATGGGCTAAATTACCTGGACACCGAGTAATTGATCGGATTTCGTCAGCGGCGCTTAGGTGCTGGCAACGAAGACGAACCGGACAAGGGCGTGCCAGCGTTGGCGTTCCCTGCTGCCTGGCTCCTACTGACGGCCTACCTCACATTGGCTACGAGAGGCCCCATGGCCTCGTGGACGGCCAATTTGATAAGCAATCTCCCACTCGTCTTAATGATACATCAGCCTCCATCTGAGTCCGGCCCTCCATGGAATGTCGCTTAATATGCAATGCAGGCAAGCTTGCTCGGGACGTCGCCTTTGACCCGATTGGGGTAGAGATGGCACAAGCACCTTGAGGTATTACGATCATCGACAGCAGCGAGCAAGTTTACTGGGAGCCTGAATGCGATGCGCGCTTCTTTGACCAAAAAAGGGAACAAAGGCCATGGATACATCAACCGATGGGCGAAAGGCGAAACTGCTGACAATTAGGGACTTTGCTCGATTCCCGTCTCCACACGTACCTTTGCCCGGTTATATTCTCGAGACTGGCAATCACTTTAGCATAAAGCCCTGTCTGTCATCTCAGCCCAGCGCATCCTCTCGCCCACTCGTTCTTCCCTCCCTTCCTTGTCCACAATCGCAGCTCCTCTCACGACTCCCAAGACTTCTCACGAACACATCTTCTCGACCCTCCATGCCCCGCAGAACTTCCCTTCGTTTGCAGTCGCAGGCAAGCCCACAGGCCGACTCGCAGCAAACAACTCGCACGAATAGCAGCCGCAACCGGCTTGGGTGCCATACGTGCAGGATACGAAGAAAGAAGTGCGACGAGCGGAAGGACCCCTCCAAGGGCGGTTCCTGCGATACCTGCTTGAGGTTAAACATTGAGTGCTTGGGCTGGGGTCCTTCCCGCCCAGCTTGGTGCTCCGTGCGTTTTCTCCCACCCTAGTACCCCTCTAATATGAGATTGATGTTTCCCACAGAATGAGGGGCAACTCCACGCCTTCAAGGAAAGTATCAAGCGCAAAATCGCCATGAGGCGTGGCGGGCTCGATATGTACAATGATCAGTGCTCGGAGGATTTCCTTTGCGATATATCCAGCGGCAGTAGCAACGGTGGGTACAATTTCGTTGTTATTGAAGGTCTCGGGCTGATTGCCACTGGACAGCAGTCGACAGCGACCATTGTCAGCTCCCCAATCTCTATTTGAAGATCCCTACTGACATCCAGACAGCTCCTAACTTATCTTTCTCTCCCTCGCCTAATGTCCTTGTCCCCATTCCGCTTCCCGACTTCGATATCGGCGCCGTTGTCCACGACGCCCAGCAGACTCAGTATTTTGCGGCCGTCGCATGCGAGCTCGCCACTTCGACGGGGGTATCCCCACCCCTTCTCGACAGCCTTCGACAACTGGCCGATCTTGCTCACTGGAAGGCCAACCAAATGTCAGCGGCCGTCCTCGACGCCACCGAATTTCAGCAACGGGTGCAGGTGATCTCCGACCAGATCCAGAATAGCATCCCTTCTGTGCCATTCGACGTTCATGGACACGGCTATGCTGACATATCGAGTTCTCTATTTGAGATCAACCGCACCGCCTGCATTCTCCTCCTAGACGGAATTTGCACAGGGCTGGGCTCTTCTTCACCCGTATTAGCTGAAGGTGTCAAGGAAGTGCAAACGCAGGTCAACGCGATCTCGTTCCTTCCAAACGTCCCCCCTCAGCAGTACCTATTTGCCACTTGCATCGCCAAGTCCTTCGCCGCTGACATTGATATGTCCTTCATGAACACTCTCCTCGCCCCAATTAATGACCCGTCAATCGAAACCACTGCTCAACTTCTCCTCGCCATGGCGCACTGCCGCAATGCGGTGTGGTGATCCGGTCTTTACCTTGCTCCTATTATCAGCCTCGAACATCGTCTGTCACGATTAGTCTCGTTACTCAAGCTTTCTGCTTGTCCCCCACTATTTCCTTAATGATTGTATGGTCGTACATTTTTATTTTTCTATGTTCTGGCGATCGGTCCCACGTGTTTCAAGTGATGTATCCGTATTAGAATCCAATTTACACGACCTTACTCAAAAGTGGTTGTCTGTTCCGGTGACGGCCTCGTGGCGCCTCCTTATCTAAGTTCGGATCTGTATTTGTGGCGTCATCCCTAGTCAGGCTCTAAGAAAGCAAGAACCGCTGCGGCACAAAGAGCCGCCGTAAAAGGAAGGTGGTTAACAAAAGAATGCCACTTTCCTTTCTTTGCCACACGGACATGTCCGTGAGCGCCTTGGTTACGGAGTTCATATCGGGAACAAAGTGTCGGCTGGAAATGAGCCCTTGGTCAGGGTCCCTTCATCCAAGTGGCGCAACTTTTGAGACTCAATGTATGACTTGACGTCCTCGTTCCTGCTCAAGTGCCGGCTTTCACCACAGGAGACACCTGCCAAGCAGCTAAATACCGAACAGCAGGAAGCCTGAGGCGAACAGGCACTTCCTTCTCGGGGGTTTATAGGCTTTCTTGCCGTTTTTGGTCGAGGAACTAACTGCATAACCGGCGACGTGTACGCCACCCGCGCCTCATTTCCCAGGGGAGTTCCGAAACCTAGCTTAAGTCTGCATTCCGTTGCCCCTCACTTCCCGATCAGGCTGCTTTCCGAGAGGCGGTTGCTAAGACAAGAGCAGACCTGAGCCTTCAAATTTTTATTTTCGTATTTCATTGATCGGCCTTACATCAACATGCTCCTCTCGACATCTAATTTATAGTCATACCCGCGTGCCCAGCTCGGTCCACCCATGTGACCTTGTCCCTGGTTGCGTTTTCCTTTCTGCAAAGACCTTAGAACAGCGAAAAGAATGTGTGTAGCTACTGCAACTCCTCCAATGAGAGTCAATCAAAGGTTTGGGGTTCGGCACCCCTCCCACTGCTTCACGCCTGCTACAGCTCCGATCACCCACGCAAATTCCTTAGTTGCCCTCTACAAAACCAAAATAAATATAGGCACGAGACTTTTGAGATTCCAGAGTGCGGTACGCAAAACAAATAAAAGTTGCAATTTCTTTTTTTTGGCTCAGAGTTATAAGAGACGGGCTATTTCTGTAAGTATCGTGGACACACTGGGTGAGGTTGAGAATTTGCAGAGCCCTGATTGCGGGAAGCAAAATGGGAATGGAAGCGGACAAGGTGAGTCCAGTTCGAGATACACTCGTATACCAACGCAACGCGTACAGGATTTTAGAGGGTCGTACATGAAGGATATCGAATGGTACGTAGGCATGATCTCGCATAGAACTAGTCAAAGCGCTGGCACGGCGCAAACAGGAATTGTTCGGGCACATATGAAGAAGGCAACAATATTTCCAGACGCACGTGGGGAAACAGGAGCATGAGGAGAGAAGGGGCTCGTCTCATGTGGCTATCGAATACGGGTGCATTCAGTGTGCGTATGAAAACACCGTGGGAGGTCGTTGAGGGGCGTGGTGAGCAAGCAGTTATTATTATTATTATTATTATTGTAAATCCAATTTATCGTGCTACGATGTCTATCTATGTTACACGTTCTATTGGACGCGGGGATTTACGATCGGGTCAGGTAAACAGCCGTTACTGTCCTAAATCTTGCTGGGGCTCCGGCGGCTGTTTGTGTTTGGTGTGACGAGTGTATGTGAATTTACCGACAGCCACTCTTGGTAGAGCGTGGTACGCTATTTCCGCTTGTTATCCTCCATTGGTTCCGCGCTTATATCACCGTAAATGTGTTTGAATCTTCCCGCGTCGTTGATGTAATTGAGTGTGTGTCGTATTGCCGCCGGGTCGGAGAGGATATGTCTTTTGGAAAAGGCCTTGCGTTTGATCGCCAGGATCTTTGTGTAGCATATTTGTGGCAGAGGAATAGGAAGTGGTTGGTAGTTTCCGTGATGTTCGGGCAGTGTGGGCAGTGCGGTGACTCCACCCTTTTAATACGGAAAAGGTGCCCGTTGAGTGGTATGTGATCTGTGCGTAGTTGTGTTAGCATGTTCATTTGCTTTCGGTTGAGGCCTAGAGTGGCCTTTATGTAGCCTCCGGAGGGGAGGGTAGGATCGATGGTCTTAATCCTTTCGTGGCGCTTTGAGTTCCTCCACCATGCTTTGGTTTCCTTTTCCGTGTTGTTGTCGATTTATTGTTTGATTGCCGAAAGGCTGGTTGGTAGTTCCCTGCGGAGAAATCGAGGTAGTGAGTTCATGACGCTCGAGCCGTACTCGGCTGCTTCATTTCCGAGCAAGCTGGTTGCTACCGTGGATCTACCGGCTGTTCTAATCCGGATTTGGCGGTGGTTGACCGGTACCGGCGTATAATACGAGCTTTCATTTGCTTTGTGAACCACCTGATGCTTGTTCGTTCCGTAACAGCAACCCATTACATCATGACCGTTTCTATCTCATCTCCCACTCTGTTCCAGATGCCCCAAGTTAATATACCTTCAAGTGCAAGTCCAGTCTATGGATTGACAAGGATATCGAGTCCAACGTCAACATCTATGGCTTAGCTAGCATCGCAGCAGAGTGTTAGGACACTCAGCGCGGGACGGGTAACCATGAGTGTATTTCTAGATGCCAGAATGGGGGCACTGGCTATTGCTATTGTCAACACCTATACCACTCAGCTGGTTTGAACCCTTTCGCCTTGGGTCTTTCCAATGAAACACCTGACCAAGGCCAAGGGACCTTTTGGATTCCAAGGAAGTGAAAGTGGGTCAGAGGCCGCAACGAGGACTCCGCTGTCGTTGTCAAGGCTCAAAATGGATGGCCGCAGTGCTTCTCATGGGTAATTCAGTAATAGCCTTTGTCTGTAGCAACCAGTAATCCTTTCCAGACAGAACTTCTTACCGAATTTTAGCGGCTGAAACACTAAATCATGTTGTTCGCTGGCTGTTATGGCATGTACAAGAGTCTCAAAATCCAACACATAGCTCCGTAGCACATGCTCAACGCTCTTTTCGTCGTTTTGACGGGGTGTCTCCGTCTACGTCGTGCACGCAATCTTAGGCTGCGTCGTCCCACCCTACCTATCGCTTTCGTACTAATCCAATCTTGATAGCCCAGGACGTCCTGTTGCGCTATAGCTTATGGATTTCATATATAATACGATTCCTGTTGAACGAGCACGACCAGACCTAACGCTGGAGAGTCGGGAGACAACCGTAAAGTATATATGGGCAAACAATGCGCTAAATATACAAAACAGGAACGAAACACAAAACACCAAAACATGGCGTGTCATGAGTCACGCTCACTCAACAATTCCCGAATGACGTCGTTTTGTGAGGGGACGTCTAACATACACGAACAAGGGGTCACTACCCAAGGTTATCAGTGACGATAGATACCTAGACGACCGGAGGAATATATTTACAGGGGAGGCGCGTGCGTACGTGCTGAGCGTCGCAATATGACGACGCTATAAAGGGATTGGAGGTACCCGTGCAGGGAAAAATCTGGCCGGCCAAGCCACTCTTGTGTCCCCATAGTACATGGTCTGGTGTGTCCTCGTCGTTGCGTTGGATTCAAGGACCCATATAATGGTCACCTCAGTACTGAAACCTAGGAGCTGTTGTAGGCGTGAGTGGTCGTACAGGTGTTGACAGAAAGAAGGGGCGCCACGCCGTCAATCTGCAACCAGTGGTGTCTAGTATCTGGTATATATCGGGTACGGTAAGGTACCCACTGGCTTGGTATTCAATACTGAGAAAAGTGCCTCGAAACAGAAGTCGTTCTGTGAATTTCATGAGTTTCTAGATCTTCCGCCACCAAGGTGGTGCTCACCTGGGATTGGTACCTCGGAACTTGACTCTGGCTTGTGATCCACGAGAATTCGAAGCGTTTGGACGCGCGAGGACCTATGCAATGCTTGACCCGATGGGAAGATCGTCCAAAACCACGCCCGTCCTCAGCGAGGGCGCGATTTTCATAAGGTCAGGAGGTGCTTGGGCGGACGGCGGAACAGGGTCCGTTGACGACGAAAGTTCGTGTAAATGTTTGTACACGCCCTCAATGTGAATGGACCATAAATCATCGAACAACCTCAGACTGCTGCATCGTGTACTGGTAATGTAGCGACAGTAGGCACTGCCGAGGCTTGCAGTCAAGACGGTAGCATCATGGCCGATAGCGCGGGACTGAACTGGATGGAAACGCTGAAAAGCTGGTGAGAGGTACCCTCGGTATATCACAGGGTCGCCTTTACCTCATCCGACGGCCCAACATAGTGGTGAATTCACCAGGGACGAGTAATACGGCGACTCGACCGTTTCCTGACCATACGATCCTAGGCTGCCAGTCGTGAGGGAAAGTGGAACCCCCGTGTCCATGAGAATCAATTTTGGAGTGTGACAAGCTTTCTGCTGATTGGCTGTAGCGGTGTAAAAGTGAGAAGAGCTTCCGGATTACACCCTTCTGATCCCCGAGTCGGCGAAACCGGTGTCAGAATTCATGAAGACGCGGGGTCTTAACCCCGAGATTTGCTGCTTCGGCCAGGAGAAGGCGCGACTGCGGATGCTATTGGTGAGTGATGGTGAGTGAGAATCGTAAATGCGATGATAAGATACTCGCACATTTCATGTGAAGGCGCGTGCCCATTTCGCTAAATTCACGTACAATGTTCGTCTCCACGACTGAATGTCGCTCTTTATCGCCTGTTGGGAACTGCTTCAGGTAGGCACGTACCAACTCCTATCAAGTATTCCGTGAGACGACCCAGTGAGGAGTGCAAAAGGGATGGGAGTGTCCAAGAGAAGACTGCAGAGTGGATACCAGAAAATGTTGTAGCATGTCCGGGCAGGCGCCTATCGAGCAGTCGCATGAGAGGCCCCGGAGTCTCAGTCTATTATTGTACGAGGAGTGACAAGTCGGGGATTCATTGGTTTGAATACCTCGTTCAATGCTCGGCAGGCGACGCATCATGCATGGGCTGAAAAATCAGATCGTTATCTTGTTCAAAGAATTTCCAGTGAGTAGAAGAAGCTTCGAGTTTCGCCTGCCGATGGGGAAGCGGGGCAAATTAAGAGAGGAGAACAATAAAGCCCTGTTCAGAGTTATGAAAGGAGCCAGTGAGACGGTTGTCGAATGCATCAGTTGAAGGATCTGCTGTGGGCTACCGGTTGTTCGGAGCGTATTCTTGGATAATTTAGGTTGGCAGGGTTGGCACCAAGTCTCCAGCGCCGAAGTACTGGTGACGCGGCCTATTTCCTGTACGACCAGCTCAAGGTCTAAAATTGATCAGGAATAGCGATATGATTGTCAAGTCTTTTTTGAGGGTGGTCGTTGGCCTCGTTTCCTGACGCATGTGCAAACGCATGTTTGCACATTCATTGTCTGACCGTACCGCTGTCCAAGGCGGGAGAATTGTTGACAGTTTAAAACAACTGGCCATGGGTTGTTAGGTCAGTGCCTCGAATCTGATGGTCCTTGTGTGAAGGTGGTAGTCTCGGTAGTCCCAGCTATGACGGGGTCTCACGCCTTGGCGATGCCCGGAGCGGAGAAGAGCCAGGCGATGCATTGTAGGATATAATATGGGCCGTTAGTGGCCAGTGGCCAATGGCACAAGGTTGTAGACCCCATAACCATAATCCATAAGTATCGAGTATGGGACGGAGGGGTGCGTCTCCTGGCCAGGCGTTCGACGTCCAACTGAAAACACTGAGGATATACATCAACCTTTCAATAGTAGGGCGAGAGCACCACGTTGATGCACCGTAGTTTCATTCACAGGATGTCTGGCAATGACCGATGGCCGCGGACGCCCTGAAGCAATCGGTGTGACGTTGTATACGGCCGAATTCTTGCCCGTTGAACACCGTGGAATTATTCAATTTTAGTCGGGGGCTTCGCGTAAGTGGCCCGCGAGAACCGATAATACTTGCAAGAAGGGCCGCAGAGAAGAACCACAGAGAACCGAGGAGGGCTGAGGCAATTCGCAATACGATTGCCGTCGATTGGGACATATATGCGCGTCAGCCTATGGTTGGCAGATCTATCTCACACGGAGCGGGAGAATGGGAGAGTGAGAGAATGGGAGACGACCTCTTATAGCGTGTTCTGACATCTCCAGTCCACACACTTTTGCCCCCTCTCCACCCACAACCAGACCATGTCTGACGCGGAATCCGCTGCTGTGCTATCACTTATTAGTGGGTTGCTCACAAGTAATGTAAGTGACCTTGTGCATCATCTGGTTTGCTTTCTCAATGTTATCTTTCTAGTATTGCACAGGTACTGCCCCATCGTTTTTGATTATCGAGACAACCTGCTCAGGTCTTGACATAGTGGCTTTCGTAACATTATTGTTGTATGATTATTGCCTAACCATTGGCCGAGAGGTAAGTCGACGCGACGCATCGACCATAGGCATAGACGAAATTGTCCAACCAATATCCCCATTTCCAGGTCGAATACATATGGGGGGAGAAGTTCAATAAGGTGAGCTCCCTTGTGTTTACCTGGCGGAGTGTTGTGCTTCAGGCTTAATTTCCTGCATGTTCTTTAGGGCAAAATTCTGTTCTTCTTAGTATGTCGATCATCCCCGCACCCCGCATGTGGGCGCTCGCTTCCAGATCACTCCAACACCAACACCCTGATGACATGTTGCTAATAATTTGATGCTATCAACAGAACCGTTATGTCACAATATTCAACCTTTTAGGCTTGTTGAACTGTGAGCACTAGCTTCGTGCACACCCGAGTAGCATACTTCAAGCTCACCAGTGGCCCTAGCCTATGTGAACCGCGACATTCATGACCCAGATGGGAAGAAAGTATGTTGATACCTGCTCATGTCTGGTTGCGAAAATACTGACAGCCCTCAGTTGTAAGCAGCAGCAGATTCACGCACCGCCCAACAAAATTCACCACTTCCTCAGCTGTTCCCCATTTTTCCACATCGACAGTTGGCTGGGGTTCTGTAGGTTAGTAATCTACGATTGAACACTCGAACCGTGGCATCTAACTCCTTCTCGATATGATAGTATTTTTATCGTCAACCTATTGTTGCTATTTCGTACCTATGCTATCTGGCGGAAATCCAAGGTCATCCTGGTGTCATTGTCTATTCTCCTAGCGGTATGCGATGTCCATATCCAGAGGTGTTGCAGCTTAATTTTCGATAGCTCTGCATGATGGCAACGGCTGGCGCGGCTATTTACGCTGACGTCGTGGTGGAGAGTAAGTAACACCCAGGAGCAGGTTCTGCCGCGCTGACTCTGTCCAGGTTTCCCTGTGCCTGGTAACGTTCGGCCGTGCGCAACTGGATTCGACAATACGGACGTGCTATATGCGATTTGGGTTAGCAGCATTGTATGGGATACCAGTACCTATATTCTCTCATCATCCTGGCCTCCGTGGTGATTAACGTTCCCTCAGCGATCACGGTTCTCAGCCTCGTGAAGATTATACCTTTATGTGAGTACTTTACAACCTGATAGTGGGTACCTATATACCCTGACCCCTGCTTAAGCGCGTTCAAACGTCATCGGATCCCGAATGGTCGATTTACTAATCAAGGACGGTGAGCACACGTGGATTCTTCTTCTCGCCGCCATACCTAATCTGCGTGTCTAGGTGTTCTATACTTCATCGTACTCTTCTGTGAGCGTTGGTCACCTTTTTGCCTTCCTTAGTCTAAATACCCCTGTCCCAGTGATTTCTATTGGTAACGTGATCGTGTTAGAGCTCGCACCTCCAGCACTCAAGATCACGCTCTTCACGTACGTGAACCGTTTCCCAGAAAAATTTCGTGGATATTTAAATAAGCCCCCAGTTTCTATCGGGTGATGCTTTCCCTCTTGGGTTCTCGCATCATCTTGAACCTCCGTGGAATGATCCTAAAGCAGCATGAGGAAATTATCACGCATGAGAGCATGAAACTGATGGCGACTGGAAAGAGCTACAAGTCATGGAACACAAATCCCCCACGGTCGCCACTACCACAGCCAGTCCAATCCTCTCTGGTTACATTTGTTGAATCTTCCGTTAGCAAAAAGGCCGATTCAGACTGGTGACGCGTCTCACTTCTTCTCCATTGGACTCTTAAATACCCAGGTTTCGTCGCTCCTTCACCAGGTACGGCGATAAAACCCTCTTGTCATACCTTCGTGATCCCTATTTGGGCGTCCCAACCGCTTTGTATACGAGTTAGAGAATTCTATATGGAACTGGATATGAAGCACGTCGATCATGTCCTCTCAACACTTTGGCCTTCCTCATTTCAGGGTGGCACCACCCAAGTCTCCTTCAATGTTTCAAGTAAATCAACGGATCATGTGACATAGTAAGGGAATTAAGACCCTAAGCTGTGCAAAGAAATACGGCTAGCCCCCGAGCCAGGCTCAGCGTCTGAAGAAGTGGATGTCGCCGTATACGGTGCTTCGGGCTCCATTGTGATCAAATATGTGGTGCGAATTCGGTGCCAAGTGGTCAAAGCACCGCGCATCTTGGCTTCTCCCTTGAGCTCTTACCCGCCAACGGCACACCTATGATTAAAATCCAGACCCTCGGGTTAAATTTTCTGCTTGTTATTTTGGTGCGAGGTGCAACCCCCACACCTTCAAATGAGGTAGCCACTTCAGGAGACATCGCCTCGACTAGCTCAAACACTAGTTCAATCGTTACATCGTTTTCTGGAAGTAGTGTTTCGGGCCTCTCTTCTACAACTTCAAGTCCATCCTCAACAATAACTGCGCAATGGCCCAGTCTTTCCAACGTCAGCGATTGCAGTGAGTGTTTCCATATTAGAAGTGGAATACGTGTATCGTACCAATACTCCATTTTCCGTCTTGGCTGTATATTTACAATTTGAATGGCGCTCACGATGGCTTCTAGTCTTCACCTGCAACAATCTCGCATTCGCTCAATCAAACTGTACTAGCATTGTGGATGTAGGCTGCTACTGCCAAAAGTAAGTAGCGATTCATGCCGTTATTTCGTTCAATGCATCTAATGGCCCCGTTTAGCCAAGTGTACCAAACATTCGTAATTGAATGCGTCTCATCACGCTGTCCAGATCAGCTATCACAGACCATCGAACTTGCAAAGGTTTGTAACTAGTTGCATATTTGGTGTTCGTCTTGTTGAACGACTGGATCTCCTTGTTCAGAGTTTCTGTGCAGTTTCTTCGATTTCGATTTCCTTCACTGCGACCAGCCTCTCGACATCTGTGCCAAATCCTGCTTCGACAGCAACACGTACAACCACATTATCGACATCGATAAATACGAGTGGTTCGACAGCGTCAACCGGACATCGTCAACCAGCCATCTACATAGCGTTTTCAGCCCTTTTCGTGGCAACTATCCTCCCCACATTGGTCTTCCTTGGGTGATCTGGGACCCCTTCATTGACGCCTTTCTGTAAACCCCCACGTACGGTCATGCTGCGTGGCATCGTCCGCGTTATCTAACGACAGTCTCTCGACACCGCCTCTCGCTTCCTGCCCTCTGTTTTTAGGACAGAATTTTCCCTTGCATAACGTAGTGTCACTCACAACCCCTCTTAACTCACGCCATGTATCAACAGACACGCACGTCATCTAAAACTAATGTATACACTCAACGATTGCAATAAGCATCACCGAGGGACCACATAAGCACAAACGCACAGGACCAATGTATCCAATCGGTGCCAGAACGAGAGTAAAGATGGGAGAGACCATCCGAAGCGAGTATTCTGTTAATGACACACCAGACCACTCTAATGATACAACGGGGTACACAGACCGAGAGGAATCTCCAAGACGAAAAGAAAGCGGCATGGGGAAGTTTAAAGAGACCAGATAAAACAAGGCAACGTAAGATGAGAGTCGTAGGTTGAGAGAACAGGCAAGAAACAATCCGTTATAGACTGTAGTATGAATTTGCGCGGTGAGGAAGAATAGGACTGAGAACAGAGACAACTGTACATGGGCAGGTTTGGTATTTTGAGGTGCACGATGAGATTGGCGCCATAGGAGTTGCTCGGGTGGCACGAACGAATATAGGGCAAAAACTCGACGTAGCTCGACCGCCAGATGCGCGTATGCGACCCGACGGTTATATTTGTGTGCTTGTTGAAGCAGAGCGTCATGGACCGCGCCGCGTCCCGTATGATTAGGTCCTAATCTAAGGTCTGGACCGCCCGTGGTGCGTCCATCCACCTTGGTTCTGGAACTCTTCGTAATCCTCTTCGTCTCCCTCTTCGTCATCATCCAGGAACTCGTCGTCATACTCCTCGTCGGCAACATCCTCATCGAGGACAAAGTCGTACACACTCAGTCCAACTCCGCCCTCACGGCCTTCAAAGCCCATGATAGCTTGGACGGTGTCTGCCTGACTGGGGGGAGGCGACGAGATAGCGACGGAAGTCTGTTGCGAGGGAGGAGGACATGCGTCAGCCTTTGACACGCTCTCTGAGGAGGAGGCCCGGCTGACATCGATGGCCTCTCCATTTTCTAGCTTCCGCTTCTTCACTGCGGACGTCGGACTCGAAGGCCGTGACTCGACCTCTTGCGAGGAGCGTTTGCGCGGGTTGCTGGGAGGCGAAGGTGTTCGGGGGATAGCCAAATGTTCAGCACCCTGAGCTGGGGTAGATGCCTGTCATAACTTCTAAGCAGTGCATAATACACATACACATGATCAGAGATAACGCAGACTCACGGCTTCTACATCCATCTCACCCGCACCCTCATCCTCCTCCTCATCAACAACATCCATCGCCTTCTCCTTTCTCACAGGCTCATTAATTGTGATCCCCGTTTCGCGCTTCTTGAGCGGGCCTTTGAGCCGCGCCTCTTCCTCGACAATACAATTCCGCCGACAAATCGAGCACGGACACTTGGTATACCCCCTAATACCCTCCTTCCAGAACCCCCAGATTTTTTCGATCGTCCGCGTGGGTAGCTGCGAGTGTATCGCGCCACATTGTGGCACCTTGGGAATTGAATTGGGCATACGCGTATTGGCACCTGTCACCTCAATATCGGGTAGATCATCGATCGGCACAGGGGGGCTGGCGGTTGTCCCGCGCGGAGAGCTTTCCGCGCCGCCGCCCACATGTGAGTCCGTTGTAATGGTCTTCGTGTCGCTCCCGGGCGGCGGGGAGGGCGTCGTGTGACTCGTCGAGTGCGTGCCTGTGGGCGAGGCGGAGGGCCCGGTCGAATGGCTCGACGCGGACGACTTGCTCGATCCAAACGATGCGTCGCTCACCCGCCGCGCGCGGTGTTCGTTTAGCTTCCGCGTCCGCCAGTCAAAGCCCGTGACCCAGTACTCGACCTGCGTGAGCCGCTGCCATACGTCCTGAATCGACCACGTCGGTAGGACGACGTATGGGTCGCCGATGTGTCCCGGTGCGGACTCGCCTTTTTCATGCTCCCAAACCTTGCCGTTCACCAGACAGCTGTCCACGGCTTCGGCGACGACATTAAGTATCGCGGGCTTGATGATATCCGACATCAGTCTCTCCCATAAGATCTGTAAATCGTTCCCAGCATGGCCATAGGGCACCTGGTACAGGCCGATGATGCGTTCCTGGCGACCCGTCGTGGGCTCGACGACATCGATGTGGTTGACATGCTGCGGGGAGACCCATAATGGCGCGCGGCCGCGATAATGGAAGTAATACTCGTACGCATCGAGAGGCGCCACCCAATTTCCCTCGAATATTCGTTGCCGGACGAAATCCTCGAGACAAGCCCTCCTGATGTCTGGGTTGTTGTAGAGCGTGGGGAAATCGTACGTGTTGGCCTCTGCAATTGTCTGCCCGCCACCCATTCGAAACGCCACCGCGTACTGTGCGGACAGTTCCTGAATTTTTGTATACGCGTTGAACCACTTCCGTTCAGCAATGGTCGCAGCAATGTCCGTGACGGAGCCCTCGCCAAACTCCGAATATGCCTGGAATGTGTCTACCATGTCCGTCTTTTGGAGGTCGGCCTGGGTGTAGTTCATCCGGAAGAGGTTCTTTCGCAGGACCCTCATTCGACATGGCTGGCAGGTGAAGTCTATGTCGCCGAATGCGTCATCTATCTCGTCGACCTGGGCTAGCCGCTGGTTATTATCTCGATACTGCATCATCAGGATGTGTTCATCCTTGACGCAAGAGCCGCACACTCCGTTGGTATGGTGGTATTTGCAGAGGTAGACTATGCCGATCCACCGGTTTTTTAGCGGAGGGGCGCTTTGGAGGGCTGGGGTGACTTGGCTGCTGTAGTACAAGCAGGGAAGGCAAAGCGTCCGTAATGTGGTATAAAAGGCCTCTCGGTCGTACACGACATGAGAAGGGGATTCTTGGGCGACTTGCGGTCGTAGCCACTCGAGAGCTTTCGGGTTTTGAAAGGCATTCCGTACGATCGTGTCCCAGTGAGGAGACTGACCGACTGGAACGGGCAGAGATCAACACACGGAACGACATGGAAACGAATGTACACACTGGCTAGGTCCCAATGACGGTTTACCTTTGCGAGGGCGTTCATGGCGGCGGCACAGCGAATCGTGCGGAAAGCGTGGATGACATTTGGAACAAAAGTTCTCTGCTCCTCTGCATAGCCGTCTGGATACACTTCATTGAATTTGAAGAGGGCAATCAACCAAGCGATTTCTCTGTTGAAAACGTCAGCGATCGGAATACGCCTGCAGGCGAGACTGGAGTCCGTGAGCAGCGCTTCGCCACCGTGCGCCACAGATGGTAGCGCATACGTAGGAGTGGGTGGATACTGAAGAACGGGAGGAGCATGACGGTTTTGCGAGGGACAGAGAAGAAAGCGACAGGGAGAGCGGATAAGGTAGGCGCTTCGAAGAGACGCGCGCGTTCTGGGCCAGGATGCTCACGGAGAGTAAAAGACGAGCAGAGAGCGCGATGGAGGAGTAGAGAGCGCGTTTGTGTCCAGAACGGACGGAGAGGGAGCGGGGCTGCGGACTCACTGGAGGATCTTCTCCGGCAGACACGCCCAGCGGTCGATACTTGTCGCTGTTGAACGCGTTGGAGACGTTGTGGTGGGTAAGGAGGGCATCCTCGATGAAGAAGAGGAAATTCTGCCCAGCGAGAAGGTGGTCGGTCAACCAAGAACTAACAAAGACGTTCACAAAGGGTCACAAAGATCACAAAGGAACGAACCACCTGCCGTCGGGACAGTGGATGAGGAGAATGAGGGCTCAGTCTGGTGTGGAGGTCGTAAGTACAAGCTGTCTATAAATGTGGTCGCCCGACTTTCTTCACAAGATCCTGCCCAGATCACGCTTCTCTTTCCCCTTCCTCCGGGCTCCAGCTCTCGGGCTCCAGGCTCCAAGGAGCATGCACGCACGGGACATGCTACAGTACCTGTGGGTAGGTACCCTTGCAACTGCCTACTTTGCTCCAGGGACGGTCCAAGCTGGCGCGATCGCACCAGGATGCAAACACAATATTGATATAACAAGGCGTTGTCGTTCTCCCCGCTCATACCGGTCCACTCTACCCAATCCGGCTAGGCTCCGCGGCCCGGGGCTGGGTGCCAGAGTGCCAGGCTGCCAGGTCTTGGTCTTGGTTTTGGGCAGTGGCGGTGGCAGTGGCAGCTGGGGCACACCGCTGTTCTTACGATCGTTCCTACGATCGTGATTCCTCTTTGAAGGCATATACGTATACGAATACGAATAGGTATGTGCCGGCCACGCGTGGGGACCTACGGCCATCGCGGAGATGTCAGAGAGACCGAGCGGAGAGAAGCAAGGCTGATCCCGAGCGTTGGCGTTGGCTGGCGTTGGCGTTGGCGTTGGCCGCAGTGAACAGTTAACGCGACCAAATACCAAATGATTCTAGAAGAAAGCTAACTGCGCATGCGCAGAACCTGGAACTGGAACGCTTGGATGCTTGGGGCCTTGGGCTTGGGAGACAGGAACATTGCAACTTGTTCCCACTGTGCATGTGGGTTCCTCACGGCGTTCCTCACGGCTTTTCCTCACGGCCTTTGTTGCTTCAGCTGGCCGACTGACAGGCTACTATGGGTCAGATAACTTGACCACCACCGCGTACCTTGAACCCTCCCACAATCATCCCCACTGCTTCTGCGACGGCGATGAACGCGATGAGCATTGGGATGCCCCCTGGCTACCAGTACGATAGAAGTACCTTTGATGTCGACGACGCTGGCCTACCAAAGTACACCCCCGCTCATCCGCCCCCCTTTTCTCTCCAACCTTCCGATTTCCCCCATCCCGACCGTCGCCAGAACCAGCACCAGCACCAGCACCAGCACGAATTCGGATACAACCCCCATGCCACTCAACAGGCTCCAACCACCCGAAGACCAACGAGCAGAGGCCGCCCTTTGCCGCCCACACCTGGTGGTCCCCGTCCGATGCAGCAACCACCAGTTGTTCACGCCCCGCCCCCTCACCCACCTCCGCCCCCGCCTGTGACGATACCCTCTTCTCCTCCCCCGGCCTCTTCAATGTCCATGTCCCCTCTGACCCCAGCACTCACTGGTTCATCCACATCCTCCGACTACTACTCGCTTCGCTCTCCTCCTCCACCCCGTCCGTCCCTCCCACCAGTTGCAGAAAATATCGTCAGCATTGCCCCGAAGACACCCGGGCATACTTGTGCAGGACGGAGCCTCAATATCGTATTTTACAGGGGGGACGCCACAGCTCTGCCAATGTACGGACGGGGCGACCGCATTGAGGGCCACATAGACCTTAAGAACATCAAGGACATCTGCCAAATTGAAATTACAGTACGTCTCCTTTCCAGCCATCTTCCAACCTGTCCCGGCTGGCATCGGCTTTCTCTGTTAGTTGGCACCCGTTCACCCGTTAATCACCCCCGGCAGTTTGAAGGCATGCTCAACGTAACCTTCACCGAACACGGTCTTCCATACGACCAGGCCAACGTCCCCTTGTTCTCGTCCACCCAGACAGTTTTCGGTTCTGGGAATGGTGGCGTGCCTCGCAGCACATACGAGTTCGACTTCCCAATTCCCACAACGATCCCTTCGAGTCATGCAGTGCTTCCTCCGACATGGCATATCCATCACCCTGGCGCTGAAGCGGACGTGCTCTACCAGGTTCGTTATGCACCCCTACCACTCTCCACAGCGACTGACATATCACTCTTGACTAGGTGCGAGTAGTCGTCACCCGAAAGTTTGTGTTTGTGAAGAAATCGGAAAAGTACGTTGTCGCAATCGCGCGCCCAATAGCAATGCATTGACAGACGCCCGTAGGGTGATCTGCAAGATAGAGTACTACCCGCGGAATGTACCGCCCCAAAACCCCTCCTTGGAGCGAGGTGGGAAGAAGGACATTGAGCTCTCGTACAATTTGCCACCAATGGGAAAGCAGGAACAAACCTTTGGACGTAGTGTTACAACCCTTACCACCGTGGTACGTTTTGCGGTCTCCCACTCAATCAGAGCGCCTATCGGTCCGCCGGTTGACACACAGGCGCTTTCTAGCTTTCAATACCCCGACCCCTTGTCTACGCATCTGGTTCCATTATCCAGTACACTGTTGCCTTCACCTGTCGCACATCCTCCTCTGTTCCTGCCCTACTCACTGCAAGTGTCACCCTCTTGAAGTCACAGACTGCGATTCTCCATAACCGAAAAAGCTCAAAAGAGGCGGTGGTCGCCAAAGGCGAAATCCACAACGTCGACTTTCAACCAAACGACAATGGTGGAACACGGATCCTGAAGGGGATCATGGTAGCTGGCAAGGAAGGCGAAGAACTGAGCTGGAAGTTGGAGGGCATGGCAGAAGTCAAGGTGAGCATCTAGGCCTTGCTCCCACCTCAGTTCAGTCTCCCCCTCCGGAGACCTTGTGTCCCTGCCACGGCCGTTTTTACTTTATCCGGAACTGGCACTGACCCTTCATGCTCTCTGTCATTGTAGTACACCCTCCGACTGGTTGTCGCACCCAAAGAGGAGTTCAAGGAGCAATTCGCCGAGTTCAACTCATTGCCATCGTTTGAGCACCGGGAGGAAGTCACCCTGACTACTGACTCGTATCTCTCCTCGCGTGAAGAGGCAAGCTGGCCTTCGCCTGCAATCGCTCAGCGACGTGCGACACATACACTCGGGGCGGTACTCACACGCCATTCGTCGGGTTCGAGTAGTACTGTCAGTACCAGACATACATCATACCGCGAATCCTTCTTGCCATAGATTCGGGGCCGCCCCCGTAACATTTTCGCGCTCTTGTCGTTTTCGGGACACCTCGCGCCTTCCGCACGTCTGCACTCGATTTCTCCCTCACAGTTTCCCTGGCTCTTGTCGCTCTCACACATGGGCTGACACTAGACTCTCACCTATACTATTCGATCCTGTTGCTTGCTCGAGGCGGTCTTTCCCTCGCTTGATTTCATCTTCTTGTTGTCGGTTTCAACCCCTGGATATCCCCCGATTGCCCATGGGTCCTCCGCGACTGCCGCTAGCCCATCTCCTTGACTTGTCGCTGGTCATTCTAATATGCAATCGGATCTCGGATTTCTTGTTGTGATATTTTCTGATCAAAGGCCATCTTTTGCCCTAATTCGCTAATCGTTGTAGAAGTAAAACAAAGCCCGATTCTCTCCGCTACGCTGTTTCTCCCTTCTTCTCTATGCCCATAGTCTAATCTACTCTATTGTGTATACCCCAGATAATGCCCGAAGTCGAGAAGTCCGACATGAGCATATGGTGTTAGCCCGAGTTGAAGACAGCGCGTACTCAGAAGTCGGCGGATGTATGTTCAAAAAAAGGATTCCACCCGCTACGGAGAGAAGGTTCAAGGCATTCGCGTGGCTTCGTTAGGGTGGTGTCCCTCCCTCAGCGCGAGCCGCCAGCAAGCTTAGCGCGTTTACTTTGTCGATCCCTGTCGTTCGTGCTTGAGCCCTTGCGCTTGTTCAGAGCACTTGAAGAGGTTAGGAGGTCACGTATCGCGGACCTGTTATCGATTCCCGACTCTCTCTTGAGACTCGGGAGGGCTGTGTCGTTGATAGATGTACCCAGAGGTTGGCTCTGACGGTCCGTGAGAGGAGGTGTCCCCGATCCCGCGACTCGAGGCGCTAAATTAGTCAGAGGAACGCCTAGCGCAGCCTTTGCTGAGAACCGGTTGAACTGCTCTGGTCCTGACAATGGTCCTGGCCTGGTGATAGAAGACGATGGAAGCGTCGCAGTATGTTCATACATGGCGTCTGGCAGGGAAACCCCCGATAACGAAAGGTTCCCAGAGACTACATGATCCAATGGGTTCAGCGAAACGGGTTCGAAGGTGTCTGAGAACCGGAGAGAGACATGATTAGTACCTGCCTTCACCATACAAATCGAGATGCACTCACGTTCCAGGGGTTCTGCTTTCACATCAGTCGTGGGAGCCTCAGGGGCGTTGGAAAGAGGGTAGACATCCGTAGGGAATGGAGCGCTGCTTGGCTGCTGAGCTGACCTGGTGGATGGGGATGGTGATCGAATAATTGGGGCGGTTGGTATGGAAGCAAGGTTTGTTGATCTTCTGTCGAGGTACGCAGCCCACGCCGCCCTCGCGCGTTCTACTGACGCCTCGGGCCCTGTGATCGGTTGGTCTACTCTTTCAATAAGGAATATACAGAGGTCGTGACAAACCTGAGGACGCTTCCAGTTTTATACTTGGAGCAGGAATTTCAGCGGTAGGACCAAGTTTCAAAGACACCTTATCATCACGTCCACTTCCAGGCGCACTGGATACTGAAGTGGACGCGTGAGCCGCTCCGTGTGGCGGAACGGAAATGCGGTTGCCAGACTGTCCTGAGAACGGGGCCTGTGTCAACGATGGTTTCGGCAGGGCCGGAACTATATTGGCCAACAGAGTATCAGGGCGTTAGTCAGTTTGATTAGGACCTAGCACCAACTCACTTGATCCTGGCACGACAACCGCGGGGTGAACCAAGTTCTCCGAAAGCTCTTGCTTCACATAAAAGGGTCCCTGGGAAGATACACCTCGGGAGCTGGAGTAATCCCTTTGCGCCATTTCAGAGGTTTGAGCCGCGATCTGAGGCATTGAGCCAGTGTAGGTGGGGTGGGATGGTCTCTGTGGATTATTTCCGGTCTCCAAAGTTCCGAAGACAGATGCTGAGACTAAGGGTGGTTGTGAGACGGAAGGGTCTGGCTTGATACCTAGTGGTTTAGGTTGAGGAAGGGCCTGGATCGGTTTCACTTGGCTTGAGAGTTGAACATTCATTCCAGCACATTTCTCCCTGCTATCTGCCCAGCGTGGCCTTGGATAAGGTTTCTCAAACATGTTCCCGACGCTCGCTGGTCGCAAATCCCTTTCGACTGTCGCATGATTAGCCCCTGAAAGATAGGCCGGATGATTGCCCACCTCTTTTCCAGCTGTCAGCCCCACAGGCTTGCACGAGACTCCCGTACCTCGTCTCAAAAACGCACGACGAATCAGGCCTGGTCACATTGGAACAGAACTCCGACCATCGGTGCTCTCCCAGAAG
>Ga0307515_10006690_pt1 | contig 22955 bp, 13 predicted proteins | sample 17_EM_MG_FD_194513 | JGI IMG/M metagenome (GOLD analysis project Ga0307515, IMG submission 194513) | Populus trichocarpa ectomycorrhiza microbial communities from riparian zone in the Pacific Northwest, United States - 17_EM | ecosystem: Host-associated > Plants > Roots > Unclassified | place... | reverse complement strand
TATCCGTCTCTATAACCATCTCTAGTCCTAGTTAATAGATCTTAAGAACTGGCTCCTAGGTAAACAACTCTTTAACTTTCTTAAAGAGTTCTCTTTGCTCCTTTCCCTATGCCTATAGTTCTTCTTTCTTTGTTAACCGCGTAAATGGCTTAATATCCTTTAACTACTACGCTATAAACCTTCTGCAGTAATTGCAAAACCCTAGAAACGATCTTAACTATATAACGTTCTCTAGTTCCTACTAATTCACTATAGCCTTAATCTTCTTTAGATTTATGCTAAGTTGGCCTAGTTTAATAATAAATCTAATAAAATCAGTCTTCCTGGTGAAGAACTCGCATTTCTCAATTACTACTAGTATCTATTCTTCTTATAGTCTCTTTAAGACCTATTTAATATATTCCCCGTATTCTTCCTTAGTCATTAAGTAGATAATAATATCGTTAAGATATACTATAACAAATTCATCTAAGTGTTCTCCTAATATATTATTAATACGCTTCTGAAACATTGCTAGTGCGTTTATAAGCCTAAATTGCATAACTAATAGTTTGTATAGTCCTTCCTTTAACCTAAAGGCTGCCTTTTATTTGTCGCCTTCCTTAATCCTAATCTAATAGTACGCCCATCTCAGATCTATCTTCGTAAAGATTTACGCATTGCCTATCCTATCTTAGATTTCGCTAATTAAGGGTAAAGGATACCTATCCTTCCTAGTAATGCTATTTAACTATCTATAGTCGATACACAGCCTTAGTTTGCTATTTTTCTTTAGTATAAACAGTACTGGATATCCTACTAATAACTATAATGGTCTGATGTATCCCTTTTATAGATTTTCTTGGACAAACTCTTTTAGTGCTCTACCTTCTTCTTTAGTAAGCTTGTAGATTAGAAAAAACTTTAGACTTATTCCTAGTTCTAACTCTATCTCATAGTCCTATACTGCATACTCTAATAGCTTTTTACTTTCTAGTAACCATAGTTTCTTGCCATACTTATGGTATTTCTTTAGTACATAACTTAAGCCTCGCTTAGTCTCTTCATATATCGCTCTAACTTGGTACTATACCATTTTAGCTTATTATTGCATCTTACGGCGTCAAGTATCCCTAATATCGACCTAACCTATAATTTAATCAATCTTTAGATTATATTCCTATAACTAAGGCATACCTAACACTGCCTCATCTCGCCCCAATAGTAGGATATCGAAAGACATCTTAATTTGTCTCCCTTTAATAGTTATCTAAATAGGTCCTGTTTTAAGATTAATAATCCCTCCTCCGTAGGCTATTAGATCTCCTAAAATTGTAACTAATAGGTAAGATTTCTTCTTTTGTCTATAAGGTAATCCCATTCTTTTAACTACTACTAGTAAGATGTGGTTTTGCGTTGCTCTACTATCTATTAGCGCTTTAAACTACTAATCTTGCCATTTAACTCGTAAATTTAGGTGCTATCCTTAAATTCCTTTAAGGGTCTAAGGCTCTACTACTGGCTCCCTTTAGTCCTATAGGCCTCTACTTTTCCTAACTGTTGGCTGCTTAATCCTTATACACTTAGCTTATCCTTTAGCTAATGCCTAGTTCGCTTTTTATCTTTAATATACTATAGACACGTATTCTCTAGGCATTCCCACCACTATTGTCCATCTAAGCATTCTTCTATAAGGAATCTTCCTAGTTAAAGTACTAAGCTTCCTTCCTCTTGGCCCTCTACTGGATGCCATCTATATATATATTTAGCATTCCTGTACTGCTGCTTGTCTATTATCTAGTATATCCTTATAGGGTATTTCCAATTCTTTTCTTTCGGATTCTTGTGTATCTCGCATATGTCGTCCACGCACGCAATCTATGATAACGTGTGGTGTGCTAGGTGCTTTAGGTTAACTCTTGGCTCGTCTTTATCCTTAAGTTTAAACCTTTATCATATTAATCTAAATGTTATAACTTCATTTGCAGGTACTAAGATGCATTGCTTGCTTTTCTAGTCCTCTAAACGCTCCTCTAGATCCTTTAACGTTATAATTAAAGCTCCTTTAATATGCGTTATAGCCTTCTCTATAATCGGGTGGTCCTGGATAACTTTTTTATCCAACTATATATAAAAATCTTCCCACTCATCATTATGCCTTTGCCTATACTACTTTTAGTATAGCTACTAGAGTGTATACAGTCTATCTATAAGGAAGTATCTTCTTATTACTGCGTTATGACAGCCCTTTATATATCGTTCTTTGAATCTAGTTAGAATCCCTAAATCCTCTTTATTTTCCAGTTTAGTAAGCCACTTGGCTCTTAGTATACCTACTCTCAGCCTATTAGTGATTCTTTGTACTAGTGCTCTGTCCTTTATATGTCCTAATATGCTAGATCTCTTGTCTAGTTTCTGTTCTTACTATGTAATAATTCTTTGCCTAAACTCTTCCATGGTTTTTTTTGGTTAGCGCCTTACGCTCTAATCCTCGAAGTTCTCTTACTTCTTAATCCTGGTATTGACTTTTCGATCTTTAGTCCGAACCATATATTCTATTAGTAAATCCTCTAGGTTTATATATTTATCTCCCAGTCTAATTACTATTTATACTGCAGATTCTCTAATCTGTAAAGAAGCTCCTTGCCTCTTGCTTATAGATGCCTTAATTTATACCCCAAATTCTTAACCCCTTAGATTCTTTAATCCTAAGCTTGCTTCTAACTTAAGTTTAGCTCCAGCCTTAGTCCAACTAGGCTTACTTGGTGTTCTTATCTCGTCTTAAGAATCTTAAATCTTACTTATCTCGTCTTAAGAATCTTATGCCTGTAGGAAACTTCGTCCTGAGCTTATTCATATATTACTGAACTAAGCTGTTGCTCTGCTCCATCGGTTTTCGTCTATTATAGGTCCTTAAGCTTACCTTATCTTATCTTAAGAATCTTGGTTGTCTTTTATCTCGCTATAAGAATCTTAAGCCTTTGGCTTTTTACCTTTATTAAGTGCCGAAGTAGTTCGCTGTCCTACTTCCCTTACGTCTTATAAAGCGATAGACATTGTGTCTAGTGGTGTCTTAATCCCTATTAATGTTCCCTATTCTGTAGTGGAATTATCCTCTACCTCTAGTATAACATCTCTAAGGTCTGCTTGCTCCCAGTAAGCGGCCTTTATCGCCTTATTGTTATGGAATACTTCGCCTATATTAAAATCGTCGTCTTTAATGTCCGATCTACGAGCTAGTTTATTGGTTCCTCTATATCCTATAGGTGCTAGCTCCTATAGCCAATAGCTTACGCCGTACTTAGCGTCTTTATAAATTCGGTATGCGTTATTATAACAAAACGCAAAACTTCTAATTAAACATTCTTTTGTTCCTCACAGTACATTATCGTCCCTCTATACGTGTATGTCGTCTACTAGTCTTATACCTTTTACTATATAGTAACTCTGTCCACTTCTACAGTCTCTAACGTAATAACCCTATTTTTTATAATTTATGCAAGCTCCTTCTTTAAACCATTTTTCTTGCTATAGAGTCCGCCTAAATGTCTTCTGCTATTAAGATCCCTGATTCGGCCTTTACTTCTTAGACCTTTAATTACTTAATCCTTATCCTCTAGGTTTCCATGGTTTGCTCTATTTCTTATAGGCTTCTTTAGTACTACTTAGGTCTATTAGCTCCACGCTATACCATAGTTTTTAACTTAGCTTTTGTTGTTGCGTACTCTGCGCCTTATATAACTATAGAACTCTATCCTAGCCTCTCTTAGCCTATTCTCTTTAGTAGATCTAATTGTTAATCTTAATCGCCTAATCTATTAGTTCCCTTAGGGTGTCCGTATCTTCTATTAGGATAATCACGTCCTAGACTTTAGCCTTAAGTCCCTATTTATACTATGCCATAAGCGCCCTATTATTCCACTCTACTTATGTTACTAGTGTCTAGAACTATGTTATATACTTAATTGCTAAAGTTTATTACACGAGGTTCTAGAGTTTTCTTTCCGCTATAGTTATTTCTTCTAAGTCTCTAAACATCTGCGTGAGTTACTCTACGAATCCTTCCCAACTTAAGAACATAAATCGCACATCTTGGTTAGTGGTCATTATTCTATTTATCTGTATCTCTGTAAGATAAGGTTTAAACCACTCTAGTGCTTTTCCTAATAAGAATAGTCCTGCGTAGGCTATTCGATCTATAGGTATAGGTAACTTTACTCCCTCCTGCGAGACCTTAAAGTGCATCTACGTAAGGAATCCTTTAAGCTTTAACCTCTCTCCTATAAATCTCTCAATTGATAGTAGCTTAATTTTTGCTGCTTCTATCCCATTAAGTCTTTCTTCTAACACTGCATTATTAGCTATTAACTAGTTAACTATCTCTTATAGTTGTCCAACCGTTATAGGTTACTGTAAGTCAGTGTCTATTATACTAGTGTCGTTACCTAACCTTAATGTAGTTGCTGCCGTTAATAGCGTTATAGTGGCTGCTTTTGGTAGCATATTATCCGACTTACTGTTATTAATACTATAACTAGGTAGTAATTATATAACGGAACCTTATAGCAAAAACTACGGTGGGCTCATTATTGGGCTAGGTGTGTAGGAAATGCAAGTAACAATAGTCGACAAGTAATAATAACTGGTGGAGTAGTTGCCTAATAGATTAACTCTAATTGTATTCTAAGAATTATTACAAGGAAGGAACTATCTAGGTAGGGACTAAGGGTCCTTAAATACATAACCGTACTCCTATGAAATCCTTCTTGTATGTAATATACATATACTCCGTCTGCTCTGTTATAGATCACATAGATTACATAGATTATATAGATTACATTATGTGACCTTAGTTACCATTCCTCGTCATATGGTTCTATCGGCTCCATCCTGGACCGTGCCTGTATTAACCAACTAGCTTCTTTCGTCTCTTCTCCAAGTAATCGTAACATCGTACTTAAAGCGTCCGTAACATAAAGCCTTATTAACTTTATAAAGAACTTTACAATTATACATCACTAAGAGGCTAAGGCGAGCCTTAGGAAATATATAAGCTAATATAACAGCTAAGCGGCTTAACTTTTGGAGCTTTGCTAACACTACTAGGCGATACTTAAAGAACAAGCCTCCGCCTAAAGGCTTTACTATATTTTCCTCCTGCTCTATTTAAAGCCTTAAAGCTAACTCCTTTTTACCCTCTACCGAATCCTCCTTATCCTCTGCCGAATCCTTATATATTAAAGTCTCTGGTAATTAAGGCCTCTTAGTATACGGCTGGCCTCGCAATATAGGGGGAGTTACACCCACACGTTATAGAGCTCTCGCGATATTCCGTTCTGGCGGTAAATAAAAGTATCAAACTTCCTCATTATTGTGCTCTTTAGCAGCCACCAGATTGCTTAGGATCTCATTAAGCTTATCTACAGCAAAATAGGTAGCCTATTATAATACATACAGGGTGCTATAGTTAAGTTGGCTACTATATACGGGTGGAATATTCACAACCGTACTTATACTTAAGCTCTGCATAAAAGGAGGCAGACGACCAATCGCTAAGGGAGGCAGTGCTAGTAACAATCGAAATCGCTAAGTAGGTGGGCGACTAGAGGGACTACCTGCAAAGGTAGGAGCAGGGCGTTTAGAGCTCATATTAATGAGAGAAAGAAGCTTTATAACACCACGATTTGGAGCAGATATCACGACTTTTTGGCGAGGGGGAGAAGTTCAGAATAGCTTCAAAATCGAGGTGGGCCGTGGCTCAAGCCCTGGCCACGTACTACACCCCTTCCTGCTAGCTCTACATACTAATTTAGCTGCAGATGTAGCGAAATGAGGTGTGTGTGTTGCGCGCACACGGGGGGGGGGGGACACCGGATACTGTATACCCTGTAAGCTAAGGAGCAGAGAAGGTCGAGGAAAGGATAGGTCTATATACACGAGCCAAGTCTCTAAGCGAGCCCCTAACTAGGCTGCATATAGACGTCGTAGGGGCAGTGCCCTAGCGCCGTCACACTTCCAAGCGCTTAGCGTACTGCTGGGCTTCCTTATAGGATAGTTTTTCGCGTATAGTCTAGGGCGCTTTTAGTTTCCTAGTTAAAGCTTATATGGGGTAGGTAACCTATTTCTAGTTAAATAGGGGCAAATCCGGTAGAGTTATAAGGTAGGGTTACTTAGGCGTAGTTTATTAAGGGTAACAGTTTAGCCTAGTTATTTTAGAAGTAGTTAATAAAAGGCCAAAGTCTCTAGTCTAAGTATTAATTTACAATCTCTGTTTAACCGTTTATTTAGGGGTAATATACTATAAAAAGCTTTAGCTTAATGCCTAGGATTTAGGTAAACTTATTCTAAAAGGCTAATATAAACTATAGCCCGCGGTTAGATACAATAGTATCTAATAGTCCGTAAATTCGGTAGACGTAGTAGATATATAGTTGGGCCGCCTCTTTAGCATTAATATTTTTATAATAGGGAATTAAGAACGAGCGCTTGCTAAAGTGGTTAACTAGGATTATAACTATATTATATCCGTTATAGTCTAAAGGTAGCTTATAAAAGTCTATAGAGATATATTATTAGGGGCGATTAGGTATTAGGAGGGGTTTTAATAGTCTTAGGGTCTTGTCTTATAGAATTATAAACCTATAACAGTTATTACAGTTCCGTATATAGCGGTTAATATCTATAATTATTCCGGGCTAGTAGTAGCAGTTACTAATAATCCTATAGGTCTTATTTTTTCTAGGGTAGGCTGTAGAGACCTAGGTATATACTTTAGCAATAAGTTAGGTCCGTAAGTTCTATTCCTCTACTACTACTAGCTATTTACGGTGCTTAAGTAGTTCACTTTTAAGGGACTATAGGCTAGAAACGTTCTTTACCTTTTTACGGTACTCCTATAGAGAAGGGGCCGTATAGTTTGCCTATAGTAGTTTATTAATAAGGTTTAGTTTTATAGAGTTAATAGGGCATATCTTAACATCTAAAGAGTCTATATTTAGTTCTACCTATATCTAGAAGTTAAGGTGCGCTGGTTATAGTAGCGCTTAGGTCCGTAATAAGATCTTTATAGCTATCTAGTTATTTATATCCTGTTTACGCCTTATAAGAGCGTCCGTATAGTTAGTAGCGCCTAGCCTATATATAATTAGGAAGTTAAATTAAGATAGGGTGTCCGCCTAGCGCGCCTATTAGGCTATAAGGGCCTTTGTTATTATAAAATATTCTAAGGCCTTATAATTGGAAACTACCTAAATAGACTTAGGGGTGCCTTCTAGTTGGGCTCGCTAGTACTAAAAGCTAGAGATAATAGCTAGTATTTCTTTATTATAAATCGGGTAGTTTAGCTTAGTATCTACTATAGTCTTTAAACAGTAAGCAATAGGGTGCTATTCTCCGTCTATCTACTTTTAGGAGTAAATGCCAGCTATAACACCATCTAAGGCATTGGTTTTTAGCATTAAGGGCCATTTTAGGTTAAAGTGGGCAAGTAAGGGAGTAGAGACTAGTCGTTTCTTAAGCTCGTTAAAGGCCTACCTATATACGGTATTAAAATAAAAGGGCCGGTCCTTATAGGTAAGTAGGCTTAATAGCTAGGTAATTTTACTATAGTTCTTAATAAAGCGTCGGTAGAAGTTATAGAACCCTAAGAATAACTACACCCCCTTTACAGTTCTTAGGGGTGCCTATTAGTTAATTACGGCCGTCTTTTCTAGGTCTGCCTTAATCCCGTTTATACTAATAATAAACCCTAGGTACTTTATACGCTTAACACTAAATTCTAACTTCTTAATATTAGCTTAGAGGCTAGCTTCCTAAAGCCGTTATAGGACTTTATAGATATACTCTTTATATTCTAGTTTATTTTTAAAGTAGATTATAATATTATCTAGGTATACTGTATAGAAGTTATTAAGGTAGTTAAATAGTATATTATTTATATATCGTTAGTATATGGCTAGTCCGTTAATTAGTCTAAAAGGCAGTACTTTATATTTATACATTCCGTAATAGGTCCGAAACATAGTAAGGTTTTCTAATTTAGGGTCTATCCTAATTTAGTAAAAAGCCTAGCGGATATTAAGCTTTATAAAGATCTTAGCTCTACTTATTTAGGCCAAAGTCTTATTAAGTAAAGGTAGTAGGTAGCGGTCTTTAAGGGTCAAATTATTAAGCTTATAGTAGTTGATATAGAAATAAAGTCCTCTATTTAGCTTTTTAATAAAGAGAATAGGTAAGTTAAAAGGGGCTTAACTAGGCTTAATAAAGCCCTTATCTAGGTTATTAATAAGATACTACTTTATGGCCTATAATTTGGTAGTAAATTACTATTAGAGGGGGCTATAGCTAAGGGTAACCACCTTATCCGGCTTAATTTTAATCTTATAGTCGTATAGTCGGTAAGGCGGGAGTATATTAGACGCTGCTTTAGAGAAGGTATCTTTAAATTTCTGGTATTAATGGGGCAGTTTCTATTCTACTAGCTCCTTATTTATAAGCTTACCTTTCTCTTAAGCTAGGGCTTCTTTCTCTTTAATTATTTAATTAATTTTATATAAGCTAGTTGTAAAGGTAACGGTATTAGGCTAAACCAGGTTCTAGTAGAATCCTATAGCGCTAATACAGCAGATATTAACTAGTGGGAAGTCCGTAGGTTTCTTTACGGATATTTATTAGGCCGTATTTTGTAGTATAGGGTTTATAGTCTTTCTTAGCTTATATTCTATTTTCCATAAGTTATCCTTTTAGTTTATTAGTTCGGTATATTATCTAATATCCCTAGCCTTCCTTTATAGCTGCGTAGGGCCTAAGTTCTCTATTAGGGACTTAGCTAGGCCACTACTAACTTCCTAAGTCTTTAGTGCGGGTAGTATAATATAGGTAGTTTAGGGGCGGCGTAGTATACGGATCCGTTATAGATTAAGCTATATATCCTTCTTAAAAGCCTAATCCTTATACGTCGCATTAGCCTAGTAAATAGTGTTTATCTACGGCCGTATAAGGTTTTTTATTATAATACTAATCTCTTTTATAAAGGAAGGTGTTAGGGGTATAGTTTTGGGCTAAATAAGTTGCCTATTCTATACGTTAAGCTATAAGCCTAAATAGGCTAGCCATTTTCTCCTTAAGATTATATTATAGCTTTTAAGGTCTATAATAAGAAAGGGGACGTTATACTACCTTTATCTATTAACGCGGAGGTAAATCCGCAAGATAGTTATAATAAGTAGCCCTATCCGTCCATTATAACTATAAATAGGGACTAGGTTAGGTAGTTCTTTAAGGGGTATATTTAAAAAGTTAGCTAGTTTTATAGCGCACTTTATATTAATTAAGGTAAAGGTATTTACTCCTAAGTTAGCTAAAGTAGAGGTTAAAACTTAATATTTATTACAAAATAAAGTATAAGGGATAGTGCAGCTTCTTCTACTAACTAGCTAACCTAGATTAATATATAACATATTAATCCCTTTTAACCCTAAAAAGAAGTCTTCCTTTAGGGTTCCTCTTTTTCTGGCTTTATACTATCCTCCTAAATTAACAGAACCTTATTTATCTTTACTTTTATTAGGCAGTTCCTTATAGGGTAGCCTATTTAACCATATAAGAAGTAAGCTCCTTAATCGCTAAGGGCCTATATATAGGGGTCGCTATATATAGGCCGGGTGTACACTAGGCCTATAGTAGGGGTAGCTATATAAGTAGCTACCGGGTTAACTATAGGAGTTGCTAATTATACTAAGGCACTATAGGCCGTACTTATAGTACTTACGGCCTAGTTTGCAAGGTTTCTAGTTTTTAGCTAATTGGCGCGTACCTTAATTTAATAAAGGCCTTAGTTAATAGCTAGGCAATAGTCCATAAGTTCCTTTAACGTCTATACCGTAGTATAAGCTAGTAATACGGCCCGCTATAGGTCTAGGGTAAGCTTATTAAAGAGGTCTAGTAGTAGGTCTTCCTAGGGGATCTAGGCCTATCCGGCTAGGTATAGAAAGCGGGTTTAAAAGGCTAAAAAGGTCTCCGCTATTTTTATATTTAGGCTTTTATAGCTAAGGCGAGCGTTTTATACTTTAAAAGGGTCTTTATAAATAGAAGATAAGTATTTAATTATTTCTTCTTTAGAGATAAAGGGGTCTACTAAGTCTTTAGTATATTATAGGTGTAAATATATCTAAGTATCTCCGCCAGTACGGCCGAAGATATAGGCTATTCTAGCTCAGGCGCTAGAGAAGTGGTCTATATTAACTTTAAGCTTATCCTATAATTAAAGCTTCCAATTATTAAATATAGGGTTAGTTCCGTCTATAAGTAGCGGGGGATCTATAACCTTTATTAACCACTTTAGTGTTATATAGGCCTTAGTAGATTTACTAAGACGCTAGGATAGGGCCTAAAGGACTATAGTAAGTCTTTAATTGTCTAATAATAACTTATTATTAGATATAGGGGTATCTCTAGCTTTAAGCAGCTCTCGCAGTTATTTAATTTTAGTATTAGCAGCCGTAAGCTCCGCCTAGGGGGTTAGAACGTTAATTATTTTTTTGTCTAAAGTATTTAAGGGTCCTATAGCTGCTTTACCTACTACTATATTTTATAGCATGGTAGTAGGGGTGTTAGGTAATTTTAGGTAATTTCTTTAGGGGTTCTAGTCTATGCGTGTCTTATAGGTCCTTTCCTTAAGGTTCTATTCTTTTCTTTTAGGTCCTGTCTTTATAGTCCTAGTAATATCCTTAGGGTCCTATTCTATATTCTTATAAATATATTTAAGTTCCTTCTTAGGAAGAAAGAGTAGAGTAAGCTTTAGATAATATTAGCAACTTAGTTAATTAAGGCATAGGCACGGCAAAAGGGACGCGTAAGCCTATATAATTAGATTGTCTATAAACAAGAATCTAAAGCTAGGGAAAGGAAAGGAGAAGAAGAGTAGCGCCGTTCGATGTTTTATAAGATCTTTACGTCACGTAACCGCAATATACGGCAATCTGTGGCAACTTACCGGTGCGAAGTTCTGCTAAGTTCTGCCAGTGCCGTAACAATTAACCTATTAGTAGTAGGGGGTAGGTAGATATTTATAGGAGCTTCCTATTAGATAACGTGTAAGGCATAACGTATTAGCCACCCCAACGAGCTAGCCACCCAAGCGAGCCACCTAAAATTACACCAAAATCAGCTGCCTTTATATATCAATAACTCTACTACTACTTAATAAATAATTATAAAATTAAGTATTTAAGTATTTAAGTTAATAGGTTATAAGTTTTTAATATTTAAAACTTAATTATTTAACTTTTAATTTAAGATATCTATTAATTTTTTAATTTTTTAATTTTTTAATTTTTTAATAGCAAAAGTATAACTTTAAGAGAAATAATAATAATTATATTTAAAAAGTTTATTATATTAGTAGTATAGGTATATAAGTATTTATTTTTAATTTTTTATAATTATTTATTAAGTGGTGGTGGAGTTATTAATATATAAAGACAGCTGATTTTGGTGTAATTTTGGGTGGCTCGCTTAGGTGGCTGGCTCGTTGGGGTGGCTAATACGTTATTGCCCAGGTATACGGTACGGAGTAGGCAAGCCGAGCATGAGTCACAGGAGAGTCGATGGAAGAGGACGATATGGTAAAGAGTATGGCAATAGCCTCGTACGGAGACGAACCGATAAGGAGGACAGGAGGGCTGCAAGCCCGAGTAAGGGTTAAAATAACCCTTACATAATAGGCCTGTGTATTAGGGTCCCGACTATCGCTATATATATATTGTTCTACGCAGCGTACCTAGTAAGTAAGTTAGATATCCGCTTACCTTTTTAGGATTTATTTAGTAGTTAGTGGCGTAGAGCCTTTTACTTTCTACTTTCTACGACTATATAATAGCCTTACTAGTATCCCTTGCACCGATAATAACGTCCTATAAAATGTGGCCCGTGCGCACCAATCATATATGGGCGGTAAGTCGTTCTGCCGCATCACCAGGACTGCGAAAACACGCGAGATGCCCGCACCACCCCAAATTTATATGCGCACGCATGAATGCACCCATTACCACTATATCTCGCCTATATACTCCTTAAAATGACGACTAAATTAATTACTATAAGCCGCATAAGTGCATTTATGCGTGCGCATACAAATTTAGGTAGGGAGAGGTGGGTGCAGGCATCTCGCCAACATTTTTGTCCACAACGTGCGCAAGAAAGTTTTGATGTTCTTGACTACGTGCACGGGCCACATTTTATAGGACGCCATCGGTGCAAGGGATATAGATTTGTTTTTAGTAACGACCCTACCTTATCCCTTGGCCCGTCAGCGTCCAACGAGTAAGTGGTCCGTGCGCGAACACCAGTTTCGAAACAACGCGTGCAGCTACATAGATTCCATCAATTAATTACCTACCACAATGTAAAATACGATTCTGCAGGAAGGATAAGTGCTAGCAACTTTATATCGAGCGACTTAACTCCTAAAACTAGGCGCGCATATTAAATTACCACAAAACCAAAGCCCTGCACCCCCCAGTACAGGCGTTGAATTCAGCACGATTGATTGGCTAGTTCTTATCGATAATCGTTGGACGAAAGTTGACGGGCCAAGGGATAGAGTCTCTATATATACTACTATAGAAATATATATTTAGCGTTGGATAATAAAAGAGCCGCTATAGCAGCAGAACACGCCCACCAATCCTCTAATAAAGAAATAACCATATCGAGCCGATGGCTTCAAGCCCCGAACTACCAAGTTGTACTGTTCAAGAAGAATATTCCCTTCATTATCAAGGAAATTAGTTATCTATGCAAGAGAATCGATTCTTTTCTCTGGCTCAACGAATCTAAACAATTCGCTATCTAGAATAGCCTAAGTCCTCAATGAGGCCTCTACCTGAGGAAGCACCCTAACGGACAGATGAAATGGTAAGAGCAATACCTCAACTTAGAGGAAACGAACCGGCAGTGAAAATAAACTATTAATGCATGAAAAAGATTATTGAGCAAATGATATTAAACGAGCTTTTATTTGCATAAATGAAACGTTGACTGAAGTATGTACCTTGGGGATTTGGACCGGCGAGGCCAAGGTTGGATCATCATATGGTCGTAACCGCTCGGAACCGCATTTATAACTCTACGTAGGCATCTCAAAAACATCAGGCGGGCCAAACAAGATAATAGCTGGGACTGATTGCTCATTCACAAGACTTTGGAGCACATCTATTGTAATTTTTCGTTCCGAACCTCCGTGCAAGAAAAAGCAAGTGACCTCCCAATACAGTGAAGGTTTTCTCTATCCAATTGTTTATCATAAACATAAATCATGACAGATGGTTAGCCAGGCTAGCCATAGCACGCAACGCTAAACAAGCAGGTTGGAAGGGGTAGAGCACATCAAAAACCCCCCAATTTAAATCATAATAATATCCATATCGTTACCTTTAGTGGCTAGACTATGAACTCTCATAGTGGCCTTCAAGGTGTAGGTTTCTTGGACCCTCTCCGTGTCTGCATCGGGTGCAGTTCTCCAGAACGATCCGTGAAAGGTGAATATGGCGCAGCAATTACATGCGTCGGAGCCCGTGTACCACCCATATCTCGTGCCGGCTCACCGAGGCTCGGCCGCTGCCTCTGCTCTTCATGTAGTTTGTCCAACGGCTCGCCTGCGATATGGTATTTGGCCCAGTTGACCGGTGGGCACCGGAAGATGTTCTGCGGTGTGGGCATAGGAGGAAACTTTGAGGGAGCGTGGTCCGGCGAAGGAGAGCGCGACGTGTCCGCAGAATCTCTCTGGTCTTGCTCGTTACGAGACCCATAGTCGGTCTCCATGGAATCAGGCATGGAATCACTCAGCGTCGGAGCTAGGATATCTGGTTTTGAGTTGTCCGATTGCAGTCGCCCAGCTCGCATCTCTCGTATGAAAGCCTCTGGCTCGGCTACCGCTGCAATCTTTAACCGCTCTAATGTTTGGATGTCGCGCTTGCTCTTCTCCCGTTGCATCTGAAGCAGGGATATGGCTGACCGCAAGGCTATCGCATCAGGGTTCTCACTCTCTGATATTGGGACTGGAGTAGGCTGTGGCATGAAGGATGTCGCTGACGGAGGCACAACATGTTCAGCGGGATCTGTCGGGGCAAGCTGCGCAAGGGTTGCAACTGGCGTTATGGGCGAAACGGGTGGCCTTGGTGGTGAGCTTGGTCTAGAGTAGTCTTGGAAGTCGAAGTTGTATGCTGTCGGACGCGTTGTAGGGGTTGGTGCACTCGGAGAGGACGAGGTGGCATCGTTAGTCGGAGATGGTAGGGTGAGTGCAGGCATGGTGGAGACTGGCGGAGATCAGGGCCAGTGAGCGAGGCGTGGAAGATGAACTAGGGCTTAGCGTTCATGGAGGCGCCAAGCGTTGAGGGAGGAGGTGGACGTGCTGGGATACGAGAAGAGATTTGACGATGCGCCTACTCCCTCCCGGCCGCTGCGGAAATGCTCGTAGCGACAGCGATGTCACGGAGAGGAAGCCAGACGGTCTAGCTGGACCAAAGAGCACCGTGTCTAGGAAAAACCGTGCAGCAAGTCTGTGCGTCTGTCCGGGGAGGTGCGCCGTCTGCCTAGGTATATGGCTTACGGCTGACGGCTGTCAGAAGGCTCACCAGGTATCCCTTAACCCATTAAAATGGGTACGCAGGTTATCGATAAGAACCCACCAATCTGGTTAGCTTGATTCGGTGCCCATGCTTAGGAATATAAAGCTTTTAATTTCATAGCAAATGGATTTAAAAGCTCAACCTTTAGAGTTGAGTCGCTCGATATGAAGTATCCAACAGTCATCGTTCCTGCAGGACGGTATTTTGCAGGCGGTGGTGTATTTAATGGTTGGTATACGCGTTGTTCTGATTTTGGTGTTCGCGCACGGGCCTTCTCCTCTGCTCGCCCAAACGGGTTAAGGGATACGGGTGCCGCCTCGGGTGGGGGGAAGAAGTCCGCTGCGTGGCTGTATTCCAAGCTTCTCCCGCCCGCCAAGGCCTGTCCATAGCGATCCTGTCAAATCTCGCATCGGTACGAACAGGGAATTGTCGAGATACGAGACAGCTGCAAGGCATCAATCACGCACGACACACTGCCAACCAGGATGGTCACGACCCCAAACATCATCTCAGTAGCCCAAAGCTATGACGAAAGCGCCCCTGATCGCCGTGAGCCGTGGACGCGCCGTTGCGTTCTGTCATCCTGTGTACCTGCTTAATCCTGGGTTGCGAGAAAAGAGATAATTGGAGCGCGCGCCCTGCCGAAACATCACGGCATATGGGCCTTTCTATTGGGCGGCTGGCACGGCATAGAATTCTCCTAATTCTCCTAGGTTCGTTGTGGTCAAAGCGGCGCCATGAGCAGGGCAGGGCAAAGCGAACAACTGGGTGGGCCAAATAATAGGCCAGATAGGCCAGAAAGGCCAGTAGAAGCAGCAACGCAAGCCAGTGATATAATGCCCGCAAAGAGCCTCAGCACGCCGATCACCGATTGTCATGCTACTACCGAGCAACTTGGACCGCTCGCCCAGCACCTGGTCGGCTCCGCAATCGCAGCCTTGCATCGCGTCCCCGTGCTTCCAGCTAAGGAGTGCCTCTGGGCGCGTGGCTTGCTACCCGCAGAGCTGGACAAGCCTTCTCCACTTGCCCATCCTGAACAAGATCGCCGCGAACGCCGAGAGCGCCAGATAAAATCACAGCCATGACATCCGTGGAGCACAGGGGTTTGCTGGTGGGGCATGGAGGGCATATATCAGGCTGAGGAACATCGGTTGCGCGCGAGGAGCATTTCATGCATACACACACACACATACATACAGACGTGCTTCAACGACAGACAATTCCGGGCACTACGGGCATTACGAGCATTCGACGACGCAATCATCCCCCGCAAAAATCCACAGGCAACTGACGGTCCAGATTCGGCGCCTTCCCTGTCTTTCCCTGCGATAGCCGGACAAGTCACCAAGGTTTGCCCACGTTTGGCATGGAATATCGAAGCCCGACTAGAACTATCAACCGCCTACCAACTTTAGTTTTGAATTGGCGGGCTCCCGCAGCATACAAGACGGCTAGCCGTTAGCCGTTCTGCTGCCAGCTGCCCACCTGAAGCTGCTGGCATCCGTGCCCGAGCCGCTGTTGGCTCTGCCGTTAATACACCAAGTCTCTAGCCGGAAGTCACTGCAAACCGTATCCTAGAACTCATTTCTCACCGTCCGTTTTGCCATGTAAGCCGCGCAAGGCCAGCACTCTTGAATTCAAACTCCGCTCTCGTCTGCTCTCATCACCTTCCCTCGGCGGCACCTTGCGCTCGCCGTTCACTCACCACCCGAACCTCCAAACGTCCGATGCAGCTAGTGCTGGTGGCTTGGGTAACGTCCTAGAACTTTCCAGTAAGAGCAACAGTCGCTTCCTCCGGCATGACGCTAGCTGACCGTACCATCCCGCAGTCGATGAAAGATCATCCACGTTCCTGGGATATTTATCATGCCGCAACCAGAGCTATATGTTGTTGCTCCTCCTCGAATTCCTAAACTCGCAGTTAGAGCCCGCATGCCGGCTGATCAGGCTTCAATATCAACTTTCTCAAGCGGGGAACCAAAAAAGAGCGAGGATGGTACTTTTGCATCTTCCAGCAAAACACTGGATGCGGCCTCTTTATCAAGTGCCCCCTCAACTTCAAGCAATCCGCCGACCATTCCTGGCCGTCGAAGTTCGATTTCGCAAAGCCTAACACAGGATACAGGCCACGGAACACCGACGAAAGGCCAAAAAAAGAAAAAAGGTAATTCTATGTTTGGCTTCCTTACACTCAAGGAGCCGTCACAGTCTGCACTTGAACAGTTTGCTGAGAAGCAACGGAAACAAGCTGCGGAAAAAGGCGGAAAAGTGAGCGCAGTGGGAATCCCTAGTGTTTCTATGCAGAAGCTTCCTCTAACCGTACCCAAAGTAAACTCAAAATGGGATGGAATACCTGAGTCGCTGAAAGCAAAAGAGGCAGCACAAAAGAAAAGAGAAAACTTTCTCAACTCAGAAAAAGCAAAATTAAAATCTTTTGGTAGTCCAGAGGGTTCAGTCGTCACCTTCGAATCATCCGGCAGCCGGAATCCCCCAAACTCTATTGTATCATCCTCCAACTCATCATCGCGCTCAGCAAGACGTTCGTCGCACAGCCGAAGCATATCCAGCGAAGGAAGCCAGCCCAAGGACAAGTCTAACCGTTTTACATCCCCTCCAGGATTTAATCCATCAGCTGCTGGCCTCAAAATTCGCGCCTCGCTCAAATCACCATCAATGACGTCCTTGCCAGAGATATCCTACTTCTTTCCAGACGAGCCAGGAGCGTCAACTACGAACATGGAGGCCGAAACCCCAGGGGTTTCACCACCAGAATCATCTGATTTATTACAAGGCACGTCAAAGCTGAAGGACTCTAATCGCGCGCCTAGACCAACTTCACTACAGACGTCCAGCAATTTGGACGATATTGCGTGGGCTAGGTCACCTACTCTCGTAGAATTCCAGACCGGGCATGAGGGTGTTGATACTCAAGCCGTGCTAAAACGAATCTCAAACATTCATCAAGGATTCTTAGCTGGGGAAGCGCAGGAGGTGCGATTGCCTGGAGAAGAGGAAGAAAAAGAAGAAGTCGGAGTGAATGAGCTGGAGGTAGATCAACAAGGGACACTTAGCATATCTGCAAGTACTCGACCAACCTCTCATGCTGGCCACCCCGCCACTCCGACCATCACCAACTTTAGTCGCCCACTCTCATCTCAACCACCCATCAAGCCTTTGGCCTCATCCCGCCCATCTAACGTCGTTACCACCCTCCACTCTACGTCTCTTGAAACTCCCGCTATTCCTGAGGGTTCCACGACTGAGCATGCAGCCGTCAACTTCTTACCTGCTCGCAAAGATATGCATTTGCGCAACATATCCAGGGGCGACACGATATCTATTGCCGGGTCTGTCGCTCCTTCCGTTGCACCATCCGAGATGTCTGCGCAGTGGTTTCGCTCTCCTCGCGAACGGCTCGGGCTTGGTGGACGCATCAAGAAAAGCAATGCTCTGCCTTGGGAAAATGACAGCGATGGTGGTGAGTTCGGCTCTTCGCTGAGCAAAAAGAAGAAAGGGAGACTTTCAATGTTTGTTAAAGGGGCCAGCTGAGCCTTGATGGCTTTAACCTAATTACGACATACATCGCCATTTTTAAAATTCTTACGATAGGAGGCGAAATGCTTACATAGCTTTCGCTTCCATTTCACGGGTTTACGGGACATGTGTTAGCTGGTAGGGCGCTTAGGGAACTCCATTGGCTAGAATATAGGACACACGGGAATTGGGAATTTCGCTGTATCATTGGGACATGGCATTTCTCCGGTGTTCAGGCTACGGTTCTGCAGGAAGAACTTGACGATAGAGAGGATATTTACTTGCCGTCACCTTTTTTTGCTTTTACTCAAGCCTGATTTGACGTACGGATACCCCCTCAATAAGCAACGAAGAAAATTTCGAGTTTTTTTTGGGGTGCATTTAATTTCTAAAAGCTTTGCTCTTAAGAACCGAGAGCCAGCTAACTATAGATAGGCAGTAATGTGAATTAATAGGATCTAGTCCTAATATTAATATCTATATCTTTGGACCAGAACTCATTTAATGCATGTGCCTGCTCAGTCAACCGCACTTGGCTCAAGACAAGAAATACTACTTGAATATGCACTGAACAAAGTAATCGTAAACCTTATGTGATGTACAAAGCATACTGACACCCATGCTGGAGTTCGGGTTAAGCCAACCCAATTGAAATCCAGTCCAATACCAGAATGCAAGCAAAATGTCCTTCCTTGACTGATATCGAAATATAACCAAGAAGAATGCCACCTCTCCTGCGTTATCTCCACCCTGCCTCTTGGCAATAGTGTGCCGCCAGAACCGAACAATCACGTTCTTCATATCCCCACATAGCTGATGGCCAACCGGACGTTGTATTCCGAGAAAATTAGCAGAGCGCCGCCGATCGGTAGAAGCCTTGCGGTCCCGCGCATTAGACCGTCAGGTCGACTATCATAGAGAAAGTCCTGTGAGTCAAGTTCCACCATACGACCACACCCATCGATGGTACTTCGACGATCTTCCTGTGCTGCGATGGTTTAGGATACTCTCTGGCCTGAGTGCTCTCTCCGCTGGCCCAAACAATCCAGACACCATGAATCTCCTTCCTTCCCCACCTCCTTACAGCAACTGCTACATAGTTGTCTGCCGCAGCCGCCCAAACAAGCCCTTGTGCAAATTTGGCACGCCCGCTCCTCGCATTGCTGACAATCTTTGTAACCCTCCAGATCTCTTTGTCTCGTAGGAGATTTGTGACAGACGCGGCACGGTCGTAGATCTGGCGTAGGGTGTTTTGTGCTGCCTGCAAAATTGGAGCTTTGATTAGGAGTTGTCGACGGTTGAGTGGCGTTGGGGTTTGCTGGGGCGAGAGCAGTAAGCCGAGAGAGTTTATAGGGGTGCAGCCGCCGGCGGTATTTGGATTGTGGCAGGTCGTCCGCGATAGAAAGAGGCAAGTTAGTGTTGTGCAAGGTAGAGTGGGCTGATGTGTCAAATCGCATGTCGTCGTACGCATAGGAATCAAGAGGCGGTGAAGGCAAATGAGTGGCGTGAAAGTTGAAGATTTCGTAGTTAGAGCTCGGCACTAGAGGTGCTATTGGGGGTCTGCTTCGAAAGGAACTGTGTAGCGAGTTAGCTGCTGCTTCGATATATCGCAGAGGCTAGAGTGCCGTACTTTGAGTGAGCTGACGGGATATTGGCAGAACTCTCAGAATCACTTTGTCTTTTCCTCTTGCCCAAGTTGCCTTGACTATGTGATGGTATCGAGGGTGGGCGTTCGGCCATTGTGTCGCAACTCATGAAAGATGGCAGGCGTTTAGACGATGGGTATTCCGCCCCAAGGAAGAGTTCTGAGGTTATGTACATGGTGTGTCGACGTGGAAGAAGAATGCAAGCCTAGATATCTACTTAGTAAGAGAAGTGAAGGAAAGAGGGCACGACCGGCGTTGTCAGGATGTAAATGCGAGGCAGGCCATGGTTTATTACGAATTGCAGCAGTGTAAGGAGAGGAAGGGGTGGCAGAAGCTTGGACTGATGGACGGACTCGGCAATGGAACATGAATCAAAGTGTTATTTGGTTGACAGGCCGATTCGCTCGGCAGAGGATGAGAGTGTCCAACCTGCCAGGCAGACAGACGCCTTTCGCCCCCAGGGATGGCCGCTACATTTTCTTCACTACATCTACCTATGTATGCGCTCCACATCACACTATAATTTGATTGTGACATACCTCGCGTCTCTAGGAACAGCCAACTACTCAACGAATTAAACACCTTTCAACCACAGCTTCAAGAGCTCACCAACTCAAAGAGCAGTTCGATGCATAGGAATGCTTGCATACAGTCAAGCTCTCCAATTCTTCAGTGTCCTTTATTACATATTTCCTCAGCCGCTGTGATGACAGTCCAGCAACTCAGACAATAACCCATAAGCAGTCATCCGAAGTCACAAACCATGAAAGCGCTCAGGTAAGTTTTGGACAAGCGTCTAAAGCGCTTCAAATTATACACGGAGGACCTCTAAGGCTCTCTTAGGTACCTAAAGCCGTCCAGAAGCAAACGACAAAGACACCGAAAATTGAGCGAACACCTCAGCGCCTGAGATAGGCCTCATGGCTATGTTACGTTTCTTGTAGCTTTGATGGTTTTAATCCTCGACTTCGTCTCCTTCCCGTCCTGCTTTTCCTTTCACTCAAATATCTACACATGGATACTCACTGTCCTTCATACAAGGCTCTCTTCCTAGTGAAACTTGAACACCCTTCATTTCTAAACAGTAACTATTGGGTTACCCCTAATTCACCCTAATCTCTCCGCATCATGAGCTATGCTGTACCTTTATATATCTTCTTGCGGCATCAAACATCAAACCTGCAGACTTGAACAACAACTGAACAATCATTTTTGATATCACGCTCCTACCTCTTTCTACTATCCTCTTCATTGTCTTGGCTACCTCACCGCCCAAATTTCCGCTTGATTTGGAAAAGATTCGCACAGTAAAGTTACTGCCAAGAGTTACTGTGCGGATCCTGTCCGCCGATCGAGTTCTATGAAAAGTGCCATTCGCCAAAAATCAAACCAGTCCATCTCATCTTTCCCAGACATGACTATCGCGCTAGAAGCAAGACCGATTTCTTGTAATACCCAAACTCTCGAGAACCAAGGGCGATTTATAAGGCCTTCATAACGTTTCCATTCCGGGGGAGAGCTGACAGTTATCGTCGACAAATGGTCCTACTGATTTCAACCATTTCTGCCATCTTTCGTGCCCATCCTCTGGCCAAATGCCGAAAGCCTTATCAATCTCCTTTATCATTTCAAAGGCGTCATTACGGTCGTTATCACCCAGCCATACTCGGACCATCTCAGCATTCTTAAAGATCTGTCCCATGATTTTCACTTAATGTCCTCGCTCTTTGATGCTCCCTTAACCAATGCAAATAGCATCGGCCCATAAAAGTGGACCGTTGCTAGAATTTCTCTATCGTTTGAGACCTGCATAGAGGTTGACCGTTACTCGTATAATCTTCCCTCTTTTTTGTAGTTGATAAATCCCTCCGGGCACAAGAGATGGGTTCATAGGTGCCCCAATAGCTAGCAGCCGCGAGCCGCAGGCACCATCCATCGCCTCTGCACTTAGCTATTCATTAAAGAGACTTCTCTAATGAATATTTCCAGCCACGGCGACGAAGGCGCGTGCAGTAGGACTTCGCGGCCCCAGTCAGTATATGTCGATCCAGGTCGGATTTTGATGATTACCCTGTTCCTGTTCTAGTTGCCTACACCTTATAACTTCATACTATTTCTATTACCCTTCCACTATCTATTAGCAATGTCGATCAATTAGCAATGAGGTAACAGTTTCAAATCGACGTCAGTGTCGACATCAGTCATTGCCACCTATCTAGTGTATATAATGAGGCCCTAGAGCCTGTTGCAATGAGACAGAGTCATCATTCTTTTTATCTTTTGGTCTTCCGATCTACAGTATACAAGGCTGTGGCCGAAGCGGGTCGGCCACCATCCCTGTTTGTGGTGGCGACATTTCGTGCCAACTCGTATTTCATTACCGTTAGATATCACTTATGTATACGCATCCCGACCAGTTCCGCATTGGCAATAGCGTTATATTCTATCAAATAAAGCAGCATCAAAATTCTATCTCTGTGTTCTCTATTTTCCACTTATTTAAAGCTTTAAGCGAAGACTCTGTGTCGGGATGATGAGGGCCAAGGATCCGTTCCCGTAACTGGGAGCATGCTTTCATCAGTGAAATAGCCTCCTTATTCCGGCTTTGGGACTCTAATGTAAATGCGAGGTTGGCCATGCTGGTTAGCGTGTCTGGATGCTCCGCCCCAAGTACCCTATTTCTTATCCCTATCACTTGCACGTCTAGCTCTTCGGCCTCTTTCCACCACCCTTGATTCCTGAACGTCGACGCCAGGCCGGCTATGCTACTTAGCGTAGAAGGATGCTCCGCCCCAAGTACCCTCTTAAATGTCTCTGTTACTTGCACGTCTAGCTATTCGGCCTCCTTCCACCGCCCTTGATTCCTAAGCGTCGACGCCAGGCCGGCTATGCTCTTTAGTGTGTCTGGATGCTCCGCCCCAAGCACCCTCTTTCTTATCCCTATTACTTGAACGCCTAGATCTTCGGCCTCCTTCCACCGCCCTTGATTCCTAAGCGTCGACGCCAGGCCGGCTATGCTCTTTAGTGTGTCTGGATGCTCCGCCCCAAGCACCCTCTTTCTTATCCCTATTACTTGAACGCCTAGCTCTTCGGCCTCCTTCCACCGCCCTTGATGCCAAAACGTTGACGCCAGGCTGGCCATGCTGCTCAGCGTGTCTGGATGCTCTGC
>Ga0307515_10006689_pt1 | contig 22956 bp, 13 predicted proteins | sample 17_EM_MG_FD_194513 | JGI IMG/M metagenome (GOLD analysis project Ga0307515, IMG submission 194513) | Populus trichocarpa ectomycorrhiza microbial communities from riparian zone in the Pacific Northwest, United States - 17_EM | ecosystem: Host-associated > Plants > Roots > Unclassified | place... | reverse complement strand
AACATAAGACTAAATAAAGTATAAATTTAGAGATCTAGCTATGATCACAATAGTAATAGTTTAATGGCTAATTTGAATCTTCTTTAAAAGGTAACATTGCTCTTAGTGAAATGCATCAAAATAGACAATGAATCAAAATCATTTTTTGCAAAAAAGACAAATAAACATAGCTTAGTATAGCGAAGTAGATAAAAAACTTTCACAAAGAAATTATTTTTATTTTTTACGAAGTTTCTTTATTGGCCACAAACATTGGCAAGAGTAAAGTTGGGTAATCCCAAAACATCAAAGAAGTTTGGACTAACTCAAATAAAGAGGAAAATATACAATAACAAACTAATATGCAGTAGACATTGATAAAGAGATTGGATAGCAAAACATATATTTTTAAGATGTTATTTGATAATTGACATTGATGAAGAGATATTACTCTAATTTATTTCTCTTACTAGCTATAATCAAGATGAAGCACTAAAGCAAATCTCAACAATTATTTTATCTATAATTGTTCCAGACATTGATAAAGAGATCGGATAGCAAAACATATATTTTTAAAATGTTATTGGATAATTGACATTAATGATAAGATATTACTCTAATTTATTTCTCTTCCTTGCTATAATTAGGATGAAGTACTAAAGCAAATCTCAACAATTACTTTATCTATAATTGTTACAGACATTGATGAAGAGATTAGATATCAAAAGATATATTTTTAAGATGTTATTTGACAATTGACATTAACAATAAGATTTTACTCTAATTTATTTCTCTTCCTTGCTATAATCGGGATTAAGCACTAAAGCAAATCTTAACAATTACTTTATCTATAATTGTTCATGAGATTATCGATTCATATAGTCAATATATGTGAGCGTGTGTATGCAAATGATGATAGTCTATAATTCAAGAAATAATAACAGATATCTCAAATAAAAGAATAAGATAAAAGAATATTACCTTTACAAATATTATAATTTTTTTGTTTAATATAATAAAACAAATAAAAATATGTTTGATCGAGGTGTAACAACTTAACAAACTAGAGATGCAACTCAAAAGCATATGACTAGAGCACCATTGAATAAGAAAATCCAGATAAAGTCAATAATATATGATATATAAGTATCTTCTATTTATTTATCCATGATATAATTTCTGAATAACTTATAAGATTGGATAAATAAATACATAAAGCATAGGAAACTCATTTTAAGAAAATGTGAAAGGCTGAAACACATAAAGAGAAGGATGAATTAGGTATTCTAAAACTAAACCCAACAATTCAATTTATACTAAATAACCACAAAGTACGCAACCACACCATACATCACACAATAACCTTTTCAACCACACTAGCATAAGGTAATAAACTTTCTAACACATATTAACACAATAACACTAAGTTTATCCACAAGGTAATAACAAGCAGATGAAAATGCAAAAATATAAAGAGATAGGAATTAGACATACACATATATTTTATATGGCTTCGATACTAACCACCTACTCTACTTCTCAAACAATAAGTTCGGGCTTTTACTATCACTCACTTTTTATTTCACATGCTAGACCACACCTTATAACTGAATCCTTTTATAGTTTCAAGGTTCAAACCTTTAGAATGATCCTTTATACTGGGCTCAAGATCAAATCCACTAATATTTTTCACAAACAAAGATTGAAACCTAAGGTGGTCTTATTCTAAAAGATAGACCCAAACTTATATAAGCACTCACAAGAAAGCTTATTATCAAAATCCAAGTGGTTATAGTGCCACTTATGCTTTAATAATAAGTTTCACTCAGAAAAAAAAAATGCTTTAATAACAACTCTATTTGTGTGAGGTAGGAGATGCAATTAATGTGTAAGAATAATCAAAGGTTAGCTCAAAGTAAAAAGGATATGGTTATGCAAGAATAGGAATTATAGCTCAATAATTTCAACAATCTTATAAAAGGTGTACGAAAATGCCTATAAGAAAGAAAGAAAGAAAGAAAGAAAGACTAGTAGCCATTTAGAGTAAGGAAGAATAGGTCTAACATTTGAATTTTATAAGTCTAATATACTATATGGTTCAAGCTAAATGTTATAAATTTTTTTTGTCATCTACAAGGTAAAAGTGGCATTGTAGAACGAGATATTTGAAATGATTGTCTTATTTATCTAAGTTGGGAAATGAAAGATAAAATAATTTTGAATTTAAATATTGGTGTAAGGATAAAGAAATTTAAATCTTGGTGTATGGACAAGTTAGATATAACTATTACACACTTGAACACAATAGATAATTTAGCTCACTTAAGTGATAAGGTGGTCAACCATTCGTTAAGAAAGTCACTTGGTATAGTAGATGCCTTAAAGAAAAAATTACCCGACAAGGTTGTTTGGTTTACTAGTTTTCTTTTTAGTTTTGTACTTGGTTCGGTTAATTGGTGTACAATATGATGTATGGCTTACTAAATGCTTTAGGAATGTATTTGACATTATCATCTAGTGTGTCATAACCCAAAATTTGACCCTCAATTCCAAAATGTTTTTCCAAAAAAATAAGTAAAAAATTAAAAAAACTGTAATTTTGATGCATTTCAGGTGTTCACACACCCCGATTTGCAATTCTCAACTATTTTTATCTTGTTGTTATCTTCTCAAAAAATCAATTCCAAAATATTTTTCAAAAAACCCAAAACAAATAAGCAAAAAATAAGTGTTTTCGATGCATTTCAGTCGTTCGTACGTCCATTTTATAATTTTTAACTATTTTTACCTTGTTGATGTTTTCTTGAAAAATCAAATATTTAAAAATATGTTTTTGATGCATTTTCGCTCATTTGTTAATTTCTCAACATCTTTTTGAAAAATAAAAATAAAATCCAAAAACATGTGTATGCTCTACTAAAATTTTGATAAATTTCCTTTATAAATAGAACATTCCAAGTTATTGACTTATCAAATAACCACGATTTAATTATCTTGAATCATCATCCACATCAACCATTCATCAATTAAATCCAAACCACACAACATCACATACAATTATTTATATGACACATTAATTATATAATGATAAGGGTTCATATAATATCTTAGCACATATAAACAATGAGTAAAGAGAATAGGTAGTTTAAAGTTCATATGTTTATAATTGAAAGTTAAGCAAATATATTTTACATGCTTAAACAAAGTTATCTTATAAGTTAAAACGTATGATATTATACCTAGCATACAAAAGCAAATGTGATAAGGAAATCTACTCTTGACGAGTATGAGATGATCTTGAAAAAAATTACAATAACTAAAATAAATAAATGATAAAATCAAATTGAAACATATATATTAGATACAGGCAATTATGTTCTATTTTCTTCATGTTCCATCCGTAATCTGAGTCACTAGTTAATACCGATACCAATTTTCAATTTGATATCATTAACTTTTGTTCCGATAATTAGCAATCACATTTTCTAATACATGTCAATGTCAATGAACTCATTGGCATCATTAGCTTTTCCAATACCCGGAATTAGAAAAACAAGTTCATTTTCCAATTATATTTGTTTTCTATTAATGTTGATGCCAATAAACCTCATCGATATCATTTGTCTCCCAAACTAGAAATGACTAATCAATTTTAAGGAATGTCAATACCAATATAACTCGTTGGTATCATTAGTTTCCCAACCAGAAATAACTAATCAAATTTGAGAAATGCCGATATTAATGTAACCTATTGGTATCATTAGTCTCCCAAACCAAAAATGACTAATCAAATTTGAGAAATATTGATGTCAAAAGAACCCATTGGTATCAATAGTCTCCCAAACCAAAAATGACTAATCAAATTTAAAAAAATTCGATACCAATGTAACCCATTAGTATTATTAGTCTCCCAAACTAGGAATAACTAATCAAATTCCTTAGTATTGTCATTTTTCCACTTTGTCAATGCTGATGCCAATGTACTTATTAATATCATTAGCCTCTATAACTTGGAAAAACTAATTAAATTCAAGTAAATACCGATAGCAATGTATTATAATGATATCATTAACTTCAAAATTACATTGGACAACTAGTCAAATTCACATTTTTTTTCTTATTCTTTCACTCTTTTTATTCTTTTATACCTTAATCTTGATTTGCACATTAAAGAAAATTATAGATAAAACATTTCAAGCTACTCAAATAAAAATGTTATGGTGTAGCACATCTACCTAGCACCCGTACTCTCACTTGACTCCTTGCTATTGTCTAGATCCCGTGGTCTCTCCTGCACTTAAAGGATTTAGAATCATCACAACATTTCATATTTTTAATTCTTTATATTGAAAACTTTATAAACAAGAAGTTATATACAAACCCACATTCTTCTTTTTAACAATTTAAATTTAGCCAAAAAAACAGATTGTGTGTGTCTAATTATTTTATGCTTGAATTACTTGTTTATGAAGCATATAGGGGAGGATTGATGGAATATTTTAGGCGTTGTTAAGACTTTAGATATGTTGCATGATAACTTTTACTAGCCTAAGATGAAATGAGATGTTAAAAGAATTTGTGATAGGTGCATAACATATAGACAATATAAGTATAAAGTTTTGCCTATTGGTTTGTATATTTCTTTATCAGTATCTAAGAAACCTTGAGTTAATATATCTATTAATTTTATTTTAGATTTGCTTAGGTCAAAAAAGGTAGGAATTCTATTTTTGTGATTGTAGATATGTTTTCTAAGATGATACATTTTATATCTTGTCATAAAACCGATGTTGCAGCTAATATAACAAACTTATTTTTTATGGAGATACTTCAACTTCATGGGGTTCTTAGAAGCATTGTGTCTTAACATGTTTTAAGTTTCTTAGCTACTCTTGGAAGGTTTTGTGGAGTAAGTTGGGAATAAAATTATTATTTTCTACCACTTGTCATCCACATAATGATCAAATTAAAGTAGTTAATAAGACTTTGACTACGTTGTTAAAAACTATCATTCAAGAGAATTTGAAGAATTAGGAAGATTGTCTCCCATTTATTAAATTTCATATAATAAGAGTATACATTCTACTACTAATTGTTATTCTTTTAAAATTATTTATGGCTTTAATCATTTAACTCCTTTGGATCTAATTCTTTTACCTATTGATGAAAAGGTTCATCTTGAAGAAAATAGAAAGGCTTAGGTAGTGAAGGTCTTCATGAGAGTGTATGAAAATATATAAAGAAAAAGAATGAGTAATAGGCATTCAAAACTAATAAAAGGAATAAAAAAGGGTTATCTTTGAACCAGGTGATTGGTTTGGGTGTATTTGCACAAGAAAAAGTTTCCTAAATATAGGAGATCTAAGTTAATGTTAAAAATAGATAGACCATTCTAAATTCTTGAAAGAATTAAAGACAATGCCTAAAAAATGGATCTGCCAAGAGAGTATGGTATTAGTGAAACTTATAATATTTCTTCTCTCTTTGTTTGATGTAGATAATGATTCGAGGTCGAATTCTTTTAAGGAGAAAAAGGATGATGCGATTTAAACTACACCACAAGATCTATTAGAATTTATAGATGAGCCAATTACAATATCAAGGGCAAACAATCTTAAGGATGCATTCAATGAGCTTATTCAAAGTATTTAGGCAAATAAAAATTTTAAGAAGGCTACATCTTTAATAAATAGTGATAAAACCTTAGTCAATTTGATCTATGTAAAATAGGGGATTGATCCATCTACTTCATGGACTAATTAATTTTGACAGTTAGAGGCTTATTTTTTCTAATGCATAATTTTATTTTAACAAGCTTAATTTTCAATTCGATCTTTGGATTGAGCTGAAATTTTACCAAAAAATTTTAAAGGCCTTGTTTTAAATTAGGTTAAAATTTTAGGTTAATTGGACATAGAGAAGGTCTTATGATAAAGTCCAAAGTAAATACATGAATTGTATTCGTTTCCTAGTTGATTTAGGATTTTTTTTCTATTTTATTTAAAACTCTTTTATTATTTATCCAACATTGTTTAAGATATCTTTAATTATTATAAAAAGGGTTATTTAGCTTATATTTAGGTTTGTTGGACAAACTTTAATTTCAACAATTATTATTCTGTATGTGAGGTTTTGCTCATACCTTTTTGTTCTTCATTGTACTACTTTGACTTATCAAATATTTGATCAAGCTTTGTGGCGTCTTCCATACTTCTTATTCATGTCTTTTCATAGGCGTTGAGTGGGGTTCTTTGGTTACTTATAGTCTTGGTGTCTCTGTATAAGTTATCTTTGTGTCAAGTTCAAAGCTTGAATTTAGTTTTCTTGAGAAGTATTGATTTGATTATGGATTTTTGGATCTTTATATCCACGGGGTTCAAATTAAACTATCACAATAACACTATGTTTATCCATACATTATATAAGGCAATAACAAGTAAATGCTAGTGCAAAAAATGTACAGAGATAAGAAAGAGAGATACATATAGATTTTATAGTGGTTTGGAACTATGCAGTTATTCCACTCCCTAAATGGGAAGCTTAGCTTTTATTATCACTCATCATCTATTTCATAAGCTAGACCGTAACTTATCACTAAATCTTTTTCATGAGTTCAAGATACAAACCTTTACAATTATCCTTTTATATTGGGCTCAAGATTAAACCTAGCAATCTTTTTCATGAATAGAGATTGAAACCTATTAACCCTTTTACACCATATTAAAGGTGAAACCCAATATGGTCTTTTTAATGGAGATAGACCAAAACCTATGTTAGTTCTCACAAAAATATCACAACTATAATCTAAGTGATTATAGTTCCACTTGCACATTAGAAGTTCATCTAAAAATGAAAATAATACTCATTCACAAGAATGAATTATAAAAAAAAATATCAAGTCTTTGATAACTCTTTTTAGGTAAGGTAGAAGGTAAAATCAATATCTAGGAGAATAATCAAAGGTTAGCTTAAAATGAAAAGGATATAATTATATATAATAAAAATTATAAGTCAATGATTGCAATAACCTTATAAAAAGTGTAAGAAGAGATATTTCGTTGAGAGAGCTTGTATAAACTAAGTATCAGGTAGGTGTTGGACACCTCACCTCTTTATTCAAATTTGTTTTTCATAAAAAAATCCATATTTGTTTGCATGAAATGGAAATTAAATGGAAAATGATTGAAATGTATCATAGTTGGCCATTTGGATGAAGACTATTGATATGAATATGTATATAGTTGATCATTTGGATGGAGACTATTCAGATGAATATGTGTATTAGTTGACCATTTGGATGAAGATTAAAGTGGTTGAAATGTATCATAGTCAGCCATTTAGATGAAGATTATTGATATAAATATGTATATATTCACCAATTTGGACCAAGATTATTGAGATGAATATGTGTATTAGTCGGCCGTTTGGACGAAGACTATTGATATGATTATGGGCTAAGGTTAGCTGTTTAGGAAAAGGACTTAATTATTGATGGAAAGGAAATGTTAGTTGTTGGATGGTGACTTGCTTTAAGGAATATGGAAGAAATGATCAAAGATTTTGCCATGGAAATTTTGTATTGAATTTTGAATTAACTTAAGGTGAATTATGTTAAAGGATAAATATGTTGAACATATTGATTTCTTCACTTTTCAGGGAATATACGTGTATAGTTAGATTAAATAACCATTATATTGCCATAAGTATTGCAGGTCCATCTTGCTCAGCAGGACCTGCTTAGCAGAACAACACTAATCTAGCTGCTAGATATCATATAGCTTTTTGTGTGTGTGTATAACTATTTAAGCAACCTTATTTTGCTCTGTATTAATTATGATGTACTTTTTTTTAACATATTTTATACATTTACTCCTCTAGCAATATATTACGAGTTATGTGTGTAATTAATTTAAAAGTTATGGGATTGATACGAAATGTTTAAGGTTGAGATGTGAAATCACTTATTGGATGATAACTAAATGAATAGGTGGTATGCTTGAGGCTATCGTGTGATGATGTTTGGTTATGTGATATTACTTTCTATGCATGATATTACAAGATGAAATTTTGGGTAGTGTATTGAATATGAGGAACTTTGCCAAAATTTTGTTAAATTAGGTAATAATTACCTTGTTAAAAGAATAAATTATTGGTATATTTAAGTGCAAGTAAAACATACTACAAGATTATCCGTGAGATTTAAATTTTCCATAGTAAATAATGATGATTGATATGGAAACAATTGAGTGAAATGAATTGTTGTAATTGAAAATAAAAGGAAAAAAAAAAGAAATCTAGAAATTATGATTATCAACAGAATGGAAAACGTTGGTATTATAAATGAAAATAAAAAAAATGATGTCGGGTAAGGAATGATAAAAACATTTTGCTTTATTTTCAAGTGTGTGATATTGATAAATTGTCATAAGTGCACCTAAAATTACCGGGTGTTATAGTTGGTATCGTAATGTTGGTTACGTTCCAATAGACTTTGTGAGTTTAAAAGAGATTGATAATAAATGGTATACACTATATGATGATCAGAACAAAGAAGAGGTGCATAACTACACCAATTTGATGCTCAAGATGTTGATAATGGTGCCTTAGAATTACTCTCTCTCTCTCTCTCTTTTTCTAAAACATTGGAGGAGTGGTTGAAACTTAATGTTGGAATCATTGACGGAGGATCAAGTTGATGAGACAATTCCTTTGTGACATTATTTTGTTAGGGACAAATGATTCTAATGGTGTTGTTTACATACAAAAAAGGAGTTTAAATGGTGAGTTGAACTTGAAGATAAGGTATGCTAGCTAAGAAATTATGTTTAGCTATATTTTAAGGGGTGTAATATTAAAGATTATAAAATTTGAGCAACATAATAAGAATATCTATGAGTTTATAGCCAAAATGGAGTTCAAAGGACAAGAGCTTTTCCTTAACTAATTGAACATTGTTTTATGTGTTTGTAAGATGAAAAACACTTGTTGGATAATTAGTGTGGTGGTGTATAACAGCTAGTAAACAAAAGAAACGTTGAATAGTGTAGCCTTTCCTTCTAAAATAAGCAAACTAGAAGTTTTGAAAATTAAAGTATATATACATAGTAAAAAAAAAAAATATCAGACCCCATTATGTTTGAGGATTTCACAATTGTACCATTGTTACCTAGACAAATTTATGAAGATCAATTCAGTTTAAAGATGAAAATTCAAAATAACCATGAGAGGATGTAAGGAAGAGTGAATATTATAGGAACATTAAGAGAACAATTTCAGCTAAGATAGAAAAAAAATAGGAATTTAGTTGAGAGAGGAGAGAAAAAAGAAAATGTGAGAAAAAAAAAGTGTGAAAAAAATAAAAAGAAACATGTTAGTTTTTATGCAAAAGAAAGTGAGATTAAGACTAATTTTTTTTTTACATGCCTATGACTTTACTCGTGTATAAGGAGGCATGTTTTAACTCTAATAAAATTAATTCATATATTCCTAGTGTTTATGTTTCTTTATAGCAGGATTATATAGATATTTTCCCTAATGAGATTCCTAAGTAGGTTGAGCTTATAAAAACATTCTTATATATGATAAAATACAAGCAAGGCAAGGAAAATATATTGGATGATATACTATCATGAATATATATACTTATTTCAACTTTAAATGCTAAATTATTAGGATTTGAGTATGTGAAATATTTGAGCATGTGAAATATTTATTTGTTGTTGATGATGATTTTGTCCAAGTATATAAAGCATTTGAGAATTCAACATTTGAGAATTTTTTTAATAGTTATTTAATTAAAGAAAACAGATTGTGTGTGTTTAATTATTTTATGCTTGAATTACTTATTTGTGAAGCATATAGGGGAGGATTGATGGAATATTTTAGGCGTTATTAAGACTTTAGATTTTTTCATGATCACTTTTATTGGCTTAAGATGAAATGAGATGTTAAAAGAATTTGTGATAGATTCATAACATATAAACAATTTAAGTCTAAAGTTTTGCTTTTTGGTTTGTATACTCCTTTACCAGTATCTAAGAAACCTTGAGTTAATATATCTATTAATTTTATTTTAGGTTTGCCTGGGTAAAAAAAAAAGGTAGAGATTTTATTTTTATGATTGCAGATATGTTGTCTAAGATGACATATTTTATATCTTGTCATAAAACCAATGTTGTAGCTAATATAATAGACTTATTATTTAGAAAGATAGTTCAGCTTCATGGGGTTCCTAGAAGCATTGTGTCTTATCATGTTTTAAGTTTCTTAGCTACTCTAGGAAGGTTTTGTGGGGTAAGTTGGGAACAAAATTATTATTTTCTACCACTTGTCATCCATATAATGATCAAATTGAAGTAGTTAATAAAACTTTGACTATGTTGTTAAAAACTATTGTTCAAGAGAATTTGAAGAATTAGGAAGATTGTCTCCCATTTATTGAATTTACATATAATAAGAGTATACATTCTACTACTAATTGTTATTCTTTTGAAATTATTTATGGCTTTAATCATTTAACTCCTTTGAATCTAATTCTTTTATCTATTGATGAAAATGTTAGTCTTGATAAAAATAGAAAGGCTTAGGTAGTGAAGATCTTCATAAGAGTGTATGAAAACAAATAAAGAAAAAGAATGAGTAATAGGCATTTAAAGCTAATAAAGGAATAAAAAAAGGGTTATTTTTGAACCAGATGATTGGTTTGGGTGTATATATGCCAAAAACAAAAAAGGTTTCTTGAATATAGGAGATCTAATTTAATGTCAAAAGGAGATGGACCATTCTAAATTCTTAAAAGAATTAAAGACAATGCCTACAAAATGGATCTACCAGGAGAGTACGGTGTTAGTAAAGCTTTTAATATTTCTTCTCTCTTTGTTTGATGTAGATAATGATTCGAGGTCCAATTCTTTTAAGGAGAAAAAGGATGATGCAATCTAAACTACACCACAAAATCTATTAGAATTTATAGATGAGCCAATTACAATATCAAGGGCAAATAATCCTAAGGATGAATTCAATGGACTTATTCAAAGTATTTAGGCTAAGAAAAATTTCAAGGAGGTTACATCTTCAACAAGTAGTGATCAGACCTTAGTCAATTTAATCATGTAAAATAAGGGCCTCATCCATTGACTTCATGGAGTAATTAATTTTGACAGTTAGAGGTTTATTTTTTCTAATGCATAATTTTATCTTAACAAGCTTAATTTTTTATTCAATCATTGGATTGAGATAAAATTTTACCAAAAAAAATTAAAAGACTTTGTTTTATATTAGGTTAAAATTTTAAGTTAATTGGACATCGGAATGGTCTTACAATATGGTCCAAAGCAGGTACGAAAATTGTATTAGTTTCTTAGTTAAATTAAGATTTTTTTTTCCTATTTTATTTAAAACTCTTATTATTTTTTCAGCATTGTTTAGGATATCTTTAATTATTATAAATAGGGTTATTTAGCTTATATTTAGGTTTGTTGGATAAATTTTGATTTCAACAATTATTATTTTGTGTGAGGTTTTGCTCGTACCTTTTTGTTCTTCATTGTACTACTTTGACTTATCGAATATTTGACCAAGCTTCATAGTGTCTTCCATACTTCTTATTAATGTCTTTTCATAGGAGTTGGGTAGGGTTTTTTTTATTACTTATAGTCCTGGTATCTCAATATAGGTTATTTTTGTGTCAAGTTCAAAGCTTGAATTTAGCTTTCCTAGGAAGTATTGATCTTTATATAAATTCTAAAGACTGTATCTAACCACTATACCAGGATGATCATGTTCATAACTCTAGGGAACAAGATAAATTTTGATATTCCTAGCTACGGTAGGTGGGGTATCAAGAGTGATATTAAGAGGTTAAGAGTGAGTGATATGAGTCAAAATAGGTTTTATAACCAAGAACTATTTATGAAACCTAGTGACTTTGCCCACTAGCATTCTGATAATGAAAATTTCCAAGCAAACTATATTTCTGATATACAAGTTGAAAGAACCATTTTAATTGTGACAAGTATAAAGATGAGTGATTCTTTTGTTGATTCTGACTCATCTAAAAAGGGGACATCAACATGTTCCTTAGCATCCAACTTATAGAACTCAAAAGGAATCTTGGTAATGGGAAGAAAGATTTATTTGTTGAATGACAAGGCATTAAAAAATGAGATTTTAAGAGAGGCTCGTGAATCTAGGTTTACAATTCACCCTGGAACTACTAAGATGTATAGTGATTTAAAAGAGTATTATTGGTGGCCTAATATAAAATGAGAAGTAGCAGAGTTTATGAAAAAATATGTTATGTATCAACAAGTGAAAATGGAGTATCAGAAACATGCAAAAGAAGCACAACGTTTTCCTATTATGGAATGGAAATGGGAAGATATTACGATGGATTTTTTATTAGGATTACCCAGGGGTAAAAAGGGTAGTGATGCAATTAGAGTGATTGTGGACCGACTGACAAATTTGCTTTATTCTTACCCATGAAGATGACTAATTTAATAGATAAATTGGCCAGATTATACAATGATAAAGTGGTTCGATTTCAAGGAATTCTAGTGTCAATTGTTTCTCATAGAGTCTTGGTTCACTTATCGGCTATGACCGAGTATACAACGTGTTATAGGAATGAAATTGAATCTAAGTACAACTTCTCATCCTCAGAATAATGGTCAGTCATAGAGGACTATTCAAATATTAAAGGATTTGTTAATATTTTGTGTATTAAAATTTGGTGGAAATTTGTAACACCCCGTAAATTCTTAACATTTTATAACTCAAATGAGCCTTAAAGTTAGGGAAAATAGGGTAATTTGACACACACACACACACACACACACCAAGTAATGGCCTCATTTCATTCGACATCTTAATAGATTTTACAACCATTTCTATAGAGAATCTCGATATAGGTCATTAGCTTTTTTTAAAGAAACTATACAATTATTTACCAATGCAATAATTTACTTTCCTTTTTACCATAATACAGTTACCAATTGACCTGCCTAATTTGATCATTATAGTGCTTGATTCTATTTATGAGTTCTCATTGCACTTGGTTCTTTCATTTCTTGGCTAGGTCATATGAATTAGGCATCCTGCAAAACACAATATTTATATTAACCTTTACCTTTCAATCCAATAAGAAGTCATATATAGTTCAAAAGAAATATCAGTTAAAGATCAAAACCTTAACTCATGCAAAATTTTGGATGACATACATATATATTGGCTTAAACTTTCTAGTTCGAGTTCATATATATATATATGTGTGTGTGTGTGTGTGTGTGTCATTCTATATTACAAGATTACTATACAATGTGCTCATAGACAATATACTTATAGAAACCTACCAAAAAGATTCATTCCTTTAAAGGTATAGAAACTATTTTATATACCTTATCATAATTTAACATCAATTCTCCATACTTTGATTTCTTGAGCTCTATACCTTAATAACATAACGATCAACTTATCTTATGACAACTTACACTCATATATTAATCCATTCCATTTCAGCCATATATTTATACCTACATGATTACTTTGACATTTATATACTTATATGCCACTAAGTATATCATACACAAGATATACTCCAATTTTGACTTTGATAATACATTATAATATGATTAAGGTATTGTTACATTTCCTTTTCTTGTACACTTATAATCAAAATGGATTCTCTTTCCTTGCTTAGGTTAGACCAAATGATTGGTAGTTATGTGTCAACACGTAACCACCACCATTGTTATTAGTATGTCTTTTCATTGCTAATGCAACCACAAATCACACATCATATTGGCAATCTTACTGCTCCTTATTACATTACAAACATGTTATTTAAAACAAATTCTAGATCACTCTACATATACACTTTATTAGAATAATTCAATACACATTTTTACTCACTGTAAAAAATCTTTAGATGTATAGTACACCTGTTGTCAAGTAGCTTCTATTCATCTACAATTTCATTGTTCACATAAACTTTCAATACTTCCTCAAACCAACCTAACAAAACATCAAGCAAGACCATCCCCAAGCTAGTCCTTCATTACATTATAATTGACTATCCATAACAGTTTCTTACTACATTACACTCGACTGTCCCAAAACAACCCTACGTTGTACTACTCTTAGCTATCCAAAAATAGCCTTACACTTAATCCCTTATTTTTTCTAAACCGACCTTTATATTATATCGTCACCTTCCTCATCATAAAGATCATCTTCTTTTTTTTTAATCTTTTTTTAGATTTGCTTGGTGATCTACCCCACCAAACATTCTTCTCAGGTGATATAATCTTCATCTTCATCCTTCACAAGGATTATACATTCATTAATTCAATTTCACCAATCCAACGATCATTACCATAAACTCAATTTCATAACTTTTATTTTTATATCAATAATTTAATTTCACCTAAACATTTTCATTAATAATATGACAAATCGGTTGTACAGACATTAACAGCTCCAATTAGGGCAGTTAGTCAAATCACATATACCGATCACTATTCACATAGAAGCCTCTAGCTCCAGTCAAAGCAGCTAGTTAAATCACATATCCCGATCATTGGTCACATTGATGGCTCTACCTCCACTTAGGATAACTAGTCAAATCTGATTTCTCGGTCATTAAATAAAATAATGTCTTTAGCACCACTTAGAGTAACTAATCAAATAAAATCATAATCATCAAACAGTTTGATACCTTTAGCTTTACTCAAGGAAACTCTCTTAACAGAAAAGGGTGCAAGGCACCTGCCTTAATCCTGGGCACAAACTGCTGCTTCCTGTTGTTGTTCTATCCTAACAGCCTCTCTTGTACCAACATAAATATGATCATCATAAACACTTAAGTCATCATTGGAATTTCATTCCAAATTTTCAAAATAATAACAATGAAATCTTAAAGTTTCCTACACATTCATACTTTTATGACTACATTTTCCCTTAAGGATTACATCAACCATACTACACATCATATAACCTTATCTCAACTTAATTACCTTGTCAATTTAAGATAACTATTTCACTTCATATATTATTAGTTAAAGCCAAATCCATTTTCAAGAGGAACATAAGCTATTTTCATAATTTCATGAGATTGACTCCATGGTTAATCATTAAACATACCAAACAACTCATTTTAATCCAACTAACTCAACCATTAAACCAACTAGTCCATTCCCAATTCATTAGCTGAAACACTAAGGCTCCGTTTGTTTGCTGGAAAGTAGTTTTTTTTTAAAAGTGAATTCCGGGAAAGTGAATTATTTTCTGATGTTTGGTAGTGTAATGGAAAATAAGTTGGAAAACAATTTCCAGTGTTTGGTTATGTCATGGAAAATGAGTTGGAAAATAACTTATTAATGTTTTATTTTTCTCAAGTTTATTAAAATAATGAGGAACAAATCTTACAAATTAAAAACTTGAATGAGAATAAAATTGAAAAAATATATAATTTCATAAATTATCTCAAATAAAATAAATAATAATCAAAATAATAGAGATCAAATCTAAAAAATAAAAAAGATGAAAGATGAAGAAATTAAAATAATAATAATTAACATTTCATAAATTATTTCAAATAAAATAAGTAACAATCAAAAGAATGAGGATCAAATTTGATAGATAAAAAATTTCAATAAAAAAATAATAAGGAAAAAGCAAATAACAATTATAAAAATGAAAACCAAAGTTAATATAAAAATTAAATTCTAAGAGATGAAATTGAAAAATAAATATTCAAGATATATATATATAGAGCAATCAAAAGTTTGAGGACCAAATTTGATATAATCAACAAATAATATGACATTTCTAAATTTTTCACAACTTCCGGAAAGTGTTTTCCGCCTAAATTTTCCAGGAAAACACTTTCTTGGAAACCAAGCAAATTTTTCTTTGACCGGAAAGTGTTTTCCATTGACCAACTTTTCTAATGACAAACAAACACAAGAAAGTTTGGAAAGTGATTTTCCAGAAACCACTTTCCAGGAAACAAACATAGCCTAAAAATAAATGGGTTTTCTTTAAGTGTTCATGTAATTAATCTTCTTACCTAACCATTAAACACATTTTTATGACACATTCAAACACAATTTTCATATCAAATTAAACTAGCGATTCCAATCCCTTGCACACTAGCTTGGCCAAAACTTCTATTTAAGGAAGGTATGAATTTTCTTCAATTTCTTTGTGTTAATTTCACATTGCTACTTGTTGTACATTTTAATTAACACATTTCATTTCAATTTATCATACCATTAAATCAACATAACCTCGTTTTTCTTTCCTTAGCCTAGGCCGAAAGTTTCATCTAGTGGAACCATGGTTCTCCTTTAAAATTGCTTTCCAATTTCTTAATGTCCATTCATTTCTTACCTAATCCAACACAATTTAGTTCAAATTTCACAACAATTTAATCACTAACATCCTCTCTTCTTTATCCCTTGTTTGGCTAAATATAATATTGTATTAAGAAGAAAAGTTTCTTTAATTTCTCATGTAGTTAACTCTATACCCATAATTTGAATGCTTCCAATAACACAATTGAGCATGAATTTCACATCAATTTAAACAATTCAATTCATTCTTTCCTCTTGATTTTACGCCAAATATATTCAATAATAAAGCCACAAACGTTTCTTAATTTTTCATGCAAAACAACTCTCACTCATACTTCACATCTTTCAAGCAATTTTCATGTCAATTAAATCAACAATTTCAATCACCTTTTTCCTAGTAATGGTCGAATGTTGCTTATAAAAGGAAGACATGAATTTTTCTCCAAATTTGTACAATTGGTACATTTGCCATTAATTTTTCACATAAAAGAACATAATCCTACCCAAATTACATGACAATTAAATCAAACAAACCCATTACTCCCACTTAAAAAATTCCTAAAAATTCATTTTAATCACTTTAATGTACTTTTTAATGGTGTTTTTTTTAAGTGGAATAATCAAGAAAACTCAAGCAAATCTCATCTCCTCTCCTCTCTTATTTAAGGCATTCAGCCATTTTAGCTTGTAAAGAAAGCTAATTAGGCTATTTATATGGCCTAATTACATGGTTAATTACCTCAATGATCTTATGTTTAGTTTTTGTGTTTTTTGGTTAACCCGGATATCCCGTCTCAACCTTTTTTTTTAACATGTCATATATAGAAGTTTTAATTCATAAAACTTCATTTTCTCATTATTTAACATCATTTTATTTATTTCTGGATTAGCTTCTTCTCACTACCAGGTTAATTTTCCCAACATTTCACTCATGCTGTAAAATTTTAATCGAGGACTTACAACTTGAAAACCTTATTTTATTTCATTTTTAATGTCAAAAATAAATATTTAATATTTGAAAATTCCATTACAATTATTCACCTTCGTTTCTATTTTATTCTCCATTATCAATTAACATGGTGAGATTTTCCACCGGGGTTTATAAAATTAGAAGGATCATTTAGCGTTGGTTGAATACACCTATGTGTTGGGATAAAATAGGTGAAAGAAATGATAAAGAAACACCCAAGTTCATTTTCAGACTTAGATATGAATTTGAATTTCATAAATGAAATTGTTTAAAGAAAGGGAGAATGTAAACTCCCGGTCTAAAAAAATTATGAATTTGTAAAACCCCAATCTACAATTAGGAAATTGGTGTTAAATGGTGGAAATTCTTGACATAAAAAAATAAATAATAAAAATAAGATAAAAATATTATTATTTGGGGTGTAGTTTCCTTGTTAATCAATTTAGAGATATTGATGAAAGCAGACATAAAATAGTGTACAAGAATACTGATGGCCGAGTAAAATACATAAATGTACATATGGACAATTAGTAATGACATTGTCATAAATAAAGTTGGCCGAGTAAAATACATAAATGTACATATGGACAATTAGTAATGACATTGTCATAAATAAAGCCAAAATTTCTCTCTTTGCCACTTTTGAGGCCAACAACCATATATGATGAGAGAAAGCTTGCTTTTGCTCATTTTTCTTCAAATTTGTGTTTATTCTCCCAAAATTATAGGTTTAGAGAGTGTGTGAAAGTGTTTTCTACTAAATAAGACCTAACTAAGAAAGAGACCTTAGAGAAAAAAGGGTTAGGAGGATAGAAATTAAAGAGAAAAGGTGTGGATTTTTGAAGAAGGAAGATAAGTTTTTGGGAAAATTGGCAATAACTCATTAAGTTGAGTTGTATAATTATGGATGTGAGGATTTGGTGATGTGGGATGTTTATAAATCAATGTGGAAGTGTTTAGGGATTAAATGCTAATAGAATTGTGGTTGAAGAAATAAATGGAATACATGGAAGTTAAGATGTTTGTTGTTTAAAAGGTAAGGTGATGATTAAAATTTTGATTTTGTGTGTGGTGTTTTGGCAAGATTAGATATTGAAATAAATACACTTGAAAAAAGAGAGTAAAAAAAGTATAACAAATTTACGAGTGTGGTCAAAATTGGTCAAATGGTTAGTTACAGAATTTTGAAAAAAATCTAGGAAGATGACTTTAATAAATTGGTTAAATTATATTGTTTCAATAGCTTATGTGTTGATGGTGATCGAATGGGCTTTTTCGTATGATGAATGATTTTCATGTTGTGTTTACGTTGTGGGAAGTATGGCAATGGAACTTTGGGACATTAATGTGAAAAATATGGATTTAACAATATATAGCCAAGGGTCAAATTGTGTTAACAAATAAATCAATTAAGAATGACTTTAAAGGTAGTAATGTTATAGAAGGAATAGAGGTAGTATTTTAAAGGTAGACCATTTCCTGATAACTTTGGTTCAATGACTTTATCAAACAAATCAATTAAGAATGATACCACATTTATTAGAGCACTTACTTCTTGTTAAAGGCTTTTCTTATCTTGGAATATGCTTTGATTTTCCATTTTTAATTGATCTTGGTAAGAGAAATTGAGCTTTTTTAAATGGAATCTATGTTTTTTTATTATTGAAAAATTTAAAAGGTTAGCCAATAAATATCAATATTCTTAAAAATAAAGACTAAAAAGTAGGATTGGATAGGGAGTAGCCTTTCATGGGGGTGACAAGTATTGAGCTAAACCTGAATTTTTTCAATTATGATTGCTTTAGTAAGATTTACAGATGAATGAACTTCAATCACTAGCCTTTTAAGGTTCCTAATTCTAAAGGGATTGTTCTTATCATGGATTTGTTTGTTTTATATAAAACTTGTTTTTTAGTTTAAATTCAGAGTAACCATAAGCTTTGACATTACTTTTAAGCATTGTTTTTTTTAGGCATTATTGATATGCTTAGTTGAAGAGGTAGACATATAATACTTTAGGTGACTTCTATAAATAAATTTAATTGGTAGACTTTTACACCCAAATATTTATTTATAACATTGATCACTAAAATAAGGATATATTATTGAAAGAACCATTCCACGTATTAGAGAGTAAAAAAGTTGAAGCTTGCCATGAAATAAGAAAAAACATAATGTTTTTGGTGATTTTTATAAATAAATTCAATTTATTGATTCATCAAATCAAATATTTATATGTATAATATGTCATTAAAATTATAACTCTCAACATATAAGAGTAAGGAAAGTGCAACTACATTTATTTAATTTTGGAGAAAATATATTACATAAGTTTCTTTTTATTTACCACACACTCACCTTTTCATCCTTTTTTATTTTACCTAAAAAAATAATATCACTCAAACTTATTTTCACAAGACCTTGACATACCTTGTCATCTTTGTTAGAAGGTTATCACATCAACACATGTAATATATGAAGGCTTTCCTTCTATAATTTAGTTCCTCATGAACAATACATCATCTTAACTTATATATAGATTGTGCCTCTCAGGTCACTACTTCGTCACAACATCAACATTAATAAACTTCGTATAAGAAACGTGATTTTTGAAATATCTAGTGGTACTTTTTTGGAATGCACATCCAATCTATCATCCAAAAAGTAAAGCAATAGTAGCTAAGCTAAATCGTTTATAGAAAGTTTTTGAATTGGCACCTCTAGTAATATAGTTAAGTTCCCATATTCGACTTAACATTCCCCAGCATTCAAATAGTTTATGAGTATCATTAATAACTACTTGAAGTGTTGGGTACCCGAAATTTATACACGCAACATAATTGATAAATTTAATCAATTATTCAGGAGTCCCAAGGATCTTGTTAGACATGTCTAAAGTTGTTTAAGGTTTTTACAAAGATTACCTGAAGATCTGAACTTTTTTTAATGCTTTGAATATATGCTTCAAGGCTGGGTTGTCGCAAACCACAAGCCGTCCAATTATCCGGCCTCAAAAATCTCATAAATTTCTATTTAAAAGAGAGAGATTTGCTAAACCTAGAGTGCTTTATATTTATAGGCTTAGCTTTATATAATAGGCTTAGCTTTATATAAACTATTTGACATAATGTTTCTCTCTACAAAATAATAGGCTTAGCTTTATATTTATAGGGAATTCTATAAACCCTATAAACGATAAATATCTATTTGCACCTTAAAAAAAATTCATATATTATTTAAAAATAATTTTAGAAATTTAATCAATCAAGTCCCTTCTCGGTTATTCTATAACTAGAATTATAATCCCTAGATTAAATACATTCTAGTGCTTAATTTCTAAAATTATTTTTAATCAAGTCACACTTGATTAATTATCTCAGTTTAATTTTTTACTAAAGATTCTTAATGTTTGTGACCCATAAGGTTCCTAATATGTTGGCCCAAATATAAATTATAATTATAAATAAATAGAATTAAATATATTAAACAATTTAATTTATTATCAACTCAATAACTGATTAATTTATATTTGAAGATCAAGTGCACCGTCTAATAACTTGTCAGATTCCTCAAATATTAGAAAATTTATAATTTAACATTTTAGTAACCAATTTGTCATTGTAATTATTATTCCTTCATCAATAATATTTTGATTTAGATATTCTAACATGGAGTGTATCTGTGATATTTATTCACAACATTATAGTTATTGATTTTTTGAATAAGATTTGAAATTTTTTTTAATTTTTATTTTATTTTATATAAAAATTTAATAATTAATATTATTTGAGAATATAGAAAGTACTGACCGAGGAAACCACATGAATCAATTTTATTGAAGTAGACGACATATTTGGAGTTCGGTGGTGAGAGCTTCTCAGGACGCCAAAATTCAAAAAAGATGGAAGCTCCGTTGTCGCTTCTTTTGTCGAGCAATTATCAAGTCACGGAGAACGTAATAAAGCAAGAAATCCATGCGTCATGGCTATGACGCCAAGCAAGATACGTATGCCCAGCTCGTACAATGCGTCATGGATAAGGTCTTTGAGAGTCAACCCACGATGCTTCCTAGCAATTCTCTTGTGAATGGTAAAAACCCTACACGCAGGAGTTATTATAACATTTCAAATTACTATGCCAGCTGGTAGTACAAGTGTGTCAAAAAAAGGTTGACAGTAACATTTTCTTTCAATTTTTAGGCCATTCAAGAATTATATAATTATTAATTTCAGAGTTAATTGTGATATACATAAATTAATCTAAATATTTATATTAATAATAATATAAAAAATATATCAACTCAGTAACAGGTTAGACTATTGATTGATTGTCAAGTGAATAGTCTAGCAATAGTCGTATGATTTAATTACCTGCTAACAAATTAGTTTTTAACACAAAGGAAAGAGGTGTTAGTATTATAGGTGCTTTCTTTTATCGTAAAATTGATTGTTTGTTGAAGAATATAAAGTTGATGCATGTATATCCTGAATACAATTAATTAAATAAATAAATATGTTACTTTATAAATTAAAAACAAATATATCAAAACTAGTTAACAACTTAAGCGGGGAGTTTATTTTCCAACTAAAAAGTAAAAAGAAATAAAATATAAATATCTTAGCTCGATTGTTTTTATTTTATTTTATATATTTTTCTTGGATGTTTGATCTGCTAGTGGTTAAGTACACATGATTATCAGTCTTATAAATGCATAATGTAAATACAATAATCACTACCATATAATTGTCAAATAACAACGAAATTACAATAATAAAATATAATTGTCAAATAAAAATAAAATTAATGATGAAATATTTTCTTGCGATTAATTGTTTCAGCAAAGCATAAAACAATGATATTTGAGTTTAGTGATGGCTTTATAAAGAATTATATTGTATCTATTCCATTTATATTTTCATTATTTATAAGCAATCAATAAATTCTTTCGAATTAAGCAAATTAAGTATTTTAATCTTAAATGATCACATGTAAAGTGGGATATTAACATATTATAAAGACTTGATCATTAGGCTTAAGATATTGTTAGACATATTATTTTTAAATTCAACTTTTTTATATATTTAATGATTAAAGGTGTTATGTGAGCCAACACACATTGAAATTGCTGTCTAGCAAGACTCAATTAGATTCATGACCTAATGCAGCCTTTTGGTCATCAAAGAAAATCACCAACCACTACTCTCACGGCTTTTTCTAAATGTTATTTTTTCCATCATTTTCACCTAACAAAAAAAAACTAATCCTAACAACGTCCATAAAAATGTTTCCAACTTTAAATTATCTTAAATTGAAATCAAAACTTTTAAAATTAAAATAAATCTTAATTGGTTTGGATATCCATTTTTAACCATTCATGATTTTTTTGATGAACATAAATGAATTAAAAAAAAAACTCATCTTTATGTCCTTTTCGACACCTTATGGCTAGAATCTTGTCAAAAAAATGTTATCAATGTCATCTTCTCTCTCTTGTAGTTTCTCTCCTCTCTCTTCGGAATGGTAGCTAAGAGTGTGTTTGGTATTGCTGTTGCTGTTGTGGTTGCGGTTGGAAAAAAGTGATTTTTTCAAAAAGCACTTTTTCTGTGGTTTGTGTATATAATTTGAGTGTTTGGTTAAAAGTGTGGTTTGACT
>Ga0307515_10006688_pt1 | contig 22961 bp, 6 predicted proteins | sample 17_EM_MG_FD_194513 | JGI IMG/M metagenome (GOLD analysis project Ga0307515, IMG submission 194513) | Populus trichocarpa ectomycorrhiza microbial communities from riparian zone in the Pacific Northwest, United States - 17_EM | ecosystem: Host-associated > Plants > Roots > Unclassified | place... | reverse complement strand
TATCGAACGTGCCCTAAGAATGGATAAAGTTTGGATCTAGATCCATATCCACGCCACCAATGGATTAGGCGTGGATTAGTGGATTAATGGATCCCGATCCAATCTCGATCCATCTATCTCTTACACTGATAACTAGTAGGGCGAGATTTAGTTCTAATAAGCTTTAGGAATTAGCGCAACGGGAGCTTAATAGCCGACAGGTAGGCATATACAAGCCCTAGCAGAGAAGATTTATGCTAAATTATTTATATTTTATAGATTAAAAATGCTATAGGAGTAGCCCTTACCTTAGTATATAAGGAAAATAAACCGTTGTTTATTTGGTATTTAGACACAGTTCTGCAACTAGGTAATAAGTTTAACTATAACTTTAGCAGTTTAGGTTAAGCTAGTAACCCAAGCGTTTACTACTAAGTATTTTCCACTTTTTAAGACTTCTAGGCGGCTGCGATTTTAAATATAAATATAGTCGGGTAGTTATAAATTAAATTCCTAGTTGCGGGCCCACATTTTAATAAATATAACTAGATAGCCTAAAGTGCCTACTACCCTCCTAAAACCGCGATTGCGGGTAACCAGTATATAAATAGCTTTCATTCCCATATAGGGCATAAGCCTATATACTTGCTTACTCCTATAACAATAAGGCCTATATAGTAGGCTATAATATAGGCAAATCGCTTATAGATTTAGGAATTGGAGAACGGGGGTTATAGGGCATTAGCTCCCGTAGGGGAGTGGAAGAAGTAGGCGTTAGTTTCCGTAGGGAACTAAAAGCTATAAGGCAACGGAGGATATAGGTATTAGTTCTTATAGAGAACTAAAAGCTATAGGAGATTAGTTTCCGTAGGGGAGTAGAAGAAATCGCCATTAGTTCCTATAGGGGAGTAAAAACCGTATAGGAGTAGGAGCTATAGGGTATGGTTCTTATAGGGCAGTAGAAGATATAATTACTATATACTAGATAATAATTTTAGTTTAGGATATAAGAACAGGAGCCGTAGGGGATTAGTTCCCGTAGGGGAGTAGTAGACATAGCTAATGGCTTCTATAGGGGAGTAAAAGCCGTATAGGAATGCAAGCCGTAGGGGATTAGTTCCTATAGGGCGGCGGAATATATAGGTATTAGCACCTATAGGGGATTCGTCAGAGTAAGGGATTTGTTAGAGTAAGGGATTTATTAGAGTAAGGGATTCGTTAGCGTAGGGGATTTATTAGCGCAGGGGATTTGTTAGAGTAGGGGACTAGATCCTATAGGGGATTTATTAAAGTAGGGAACTGGTTCCTATAGGGTGGCGAAATATATAGGCATTAGCTCCCGTAGGGGATTTGTTTAAGTAGGGGACTTATTTAAGTAGGGGATTAGTTAAAGTAGGGGATTAATTCTTCTACGGCCTCTATTTAGGCAGTATAAGGCGGCTTCTAATAGGCTAGGGAGTAAATTACGTATTTTGTAGAAAAATAAAGCCTATATAGGATAGTAAAGTGTAGGGACCTAATGATCTAGTAGAAGATTAGGTTATCCGCTTTTTTAGGTTTACTTAGCCTACCCTACGCTATTTCACATACGTTTTAACCAAGGCTGTTACCTTACCTTAGCCGCCTAAATCTTTAGTCGTGCTATAGAAGAGTATAGGATAATAAAATATTATTCTATCTACTCTGCTAATACCTTTAGATCCTTCTATGCTTATTAAAGTATTATCTTTATCTTAGAATATAGCTCCGGATTATCCTTCTCCTGCCTTTTACTATTTGGAAACACTACTTTCCAGAGTCTATTAACCTAAGGTTTTAATAACTGGTAGTATAGTATAAAGTATTCCTCCGTTATTTTAATAAAATCCCCTTTATAGGCTACGCACCCCTTTTTTAGCTCTGCTAGCTCTTTAGTATCTATATAATTCCACTTCTTAAACCTTAGGATAGGCTTACGCTCCTTATTTAGACCCTTATAATAAATGCACATTTAGAAAAGCACCTAGAAGAACGACTCTAAATTATACCTAAAGGAGTGTTTTTCGCCTAAAAGCATACCTATAGCTATAAACGCTCTTGTACTAGTCTTACCCTATGCTTCTAAAGGTCCTTCTTGCTTCTCTTTAATCGCGAGATTAAGATCGATTAAGAATAACTTCTAGAAGGGATTGTCGTCTTCCTTATTTATTAAGAGGTTGCCTATTAAAATGTTACGTTAGAGGATGCCAACCTACGTATATAAAGACTTATATCCTTTAATGCTACCCTTTAGCGCAGTAAGTATTGCAGCCAAAGAGCTTGCTTTGTAAAGAGCCTTTCTATAGTTATAAGTAATAACGCGTCAATGTACCTAATTCTGTATAATAGGGCGCTTAATTAGAGAGCTTAAATACGGGCGCTTATTGGGCGGTAATAGGGCGTTAGTATAGCTAGACGACCTCTTTCTGCTAATGCTTTAGCCTTTTCTTATACTACCTTGTACTCTAGCTACGCTTAAAGGCATTATTAGGCTTTTAGGCTTGTAGTTTATCGCTTTAGTAATATCCAGCCCCTTATAGATATTAAAGATGTTATTATCTTATCCACCTATATAAATAGTCCTATAGTAATAGTACCTGGCCACGTTAATTACTCCTTTCTCTACTACCTTAAGCAGTAGTTTGCCTTCTTCCTTACGCTTTAGGTACTGCTACGAGTCTTTAATAATAAGAGGTATCTTAAAGGTGTCACCCTTACGGTGCGCTTTTTAGTAAGTTATCGCCTAATTAGTAATATAAAGTGCCCGCTTTATAAGTTTATTAAGGATAAGACGCTTAGTTTAATTATTGCACACAACCTTAATATATTGTTTGCCGTCTAATGTTAAAATAGTAGGGTTGAACCTAAGCTGCTCTTTATTTATTAAGAGAAACCCTAATATCGCTAAGGTAAATTATAGTCCGTCTTTATTAATATTAAATGGTGATAATATAATGCCTTCTACCCGGTTATACTCCTATAGCCGCATAATAGATCTGTAGAGGGTAAAGCCTAGAATAAAGCGACGAGTGTCCTAAGCGGCGAAGACTTCTCTTATATATTTTCCTAAATTAAACCATGCCTACGAGGCTATATTAGTGTTTAGATTAATCTTTAGCTCTCCTAGTATAAGTATATACAACTAATAGTATTAAGAGCTTTCGCTAGCTATTAGATTATCTATAAAACCAATATCTAGCTTTCGCTTTACTGTAGACCCTTATAAGGGCTGCTTAGTATATATAATAAGCGTTTATTATATCTTTAGGGCGGACCCATACTCCTCTATAAAGCCTAAAAATAATTTAATTAGATTATTAAACCACACTAGGACATTATTTTACTTTACACTTTTAGGCCAGTTACGCCAGCCGCCCTTAGCGTATAGTGGATTGTTCCCTTCCTTACATTTCTTAAAAACAGTAGCACTTGCCTCTTTAAAACCTTCTACTTCCCTAAAGAATACTTTATATAAGCCAGGAATCCCTATATAAAGAGGGCCTAGCTCCTCCTTTAGAATATAATCTATATATTCCCTACATTTGGACGAGTTAGTAAAGCTACTTATATTACGCAGATACAGGGTTTAAATGTGGAGTAGCAGCGATTAGGGCGGGGGGGTGGACTCTATAATAGTAGCGTATACCTTTTCCTAAATAACCTCGTTAGATTTAATGCGGAGGATCGCATTTAGAAGAGGTAGAAACCGCTTAATATTAAAGTCATCGGAACCGACCGCTAAATTAAGTCTTAATAGATTAACAAAAAGGCTTTTATTACCACCATTAGATGGCAATGAATGAGAAGCGTAAAAGCCCTATAGAGCTAGTATTAGATTAAGCAAAATATTCTTTAGTTCTGTAAGTATTAGATAGAAACTTATAATAGGTATATTAGCAATTACCTTTATTACCTATCTAGTGCAATAAGTCTAAAGAGCTAGAGATGTCTAGATCCTAATAAGCTAAGTTAAATAAATCGCGAAAGTCATTTAGTCCTTCTCTAATAGGTTTTGTTTTAATTATCCCTAATCTAGAGAGATTCGCCATTGCGGGTAAACGTGCTAAAAGCTATATTAGGAGGGCCGACGTAACAGGCAGATAGGTAGGCAGGAAGGGTAGATTAAAGATACTAGTATATAAGGACGGTATAATAGTAGATAAGTGCAGGGAGGTCGAGAATACATTAGTGGTGTTTTACAATAAGGAAATGACTAGGGAGAAAAGTATAAGGAAGAAAGTAAGGTGCGAGCAAACGCGAGGATTAAAGATTAGGCGTAAAAAAGTCAAGCTAACCTAATATAGCTTAGACTAAGGCTTCGCAGGGCTTAGTTAAATACTAAGCTATAATAGGTAGGTAGCGTTTTCTAGTCTATAACTGGTTATACTTATCAGTTTTAGTTTGTTCCGTGATGCGTAAGGCTCCAATATAGCGGAGCTCTTATATAGTAAGGCTAAAGGGGCGCCTAAAAACGCTAATAAACGATTACTAATCCTAAAATAAGCTAAATCTAACATGCTAAATACGGATATAGTTAACCTCTTTTTATAGCGGTTAATTAGCCTATTTTTTAAAAATAGGTTCTAGTTCCTAGAACTAGATCTAGTATACGCGGACTCCCCCTTTACTAGTATATATTACAAGGAAAACGCATCATCATTACTATCTCCTTAGTAACGCCTTATTTATTCCCTTTAGAATATAACCCTTACTAGTGTCTATTTTATATAGGTGACAAGCGTTTATCTCTATTTATTTACACCAGATGCAAAAATCCCCTACAACATACCCCTTAGAATTAGACTAAATTAATAGCAATTCCCTTCTAAGTTGGTTAGGTTTTAATATATCTTATTAGCTCTAGGGCATTATAGACCTTATTACTTCTTTAAGAGAAGCTAACCGTAATAAGCATTATAGTAAAGGTCGTCCTATTAATTATAGCGTGTAGCTACGAGCTTTACCATCTTTTACTTATTATATTAACGGTATATAAAACTAGTAGACAAAGCAAGCTAATATAATATCTATTTACCTTACGGTTTATATTACTTTACCACTTCAAACAAGGGCGGCACTATATTTTAATTACTAGGTTCCTAAAGGATACTAGTGACATTAGTGTCTTAGAAGGGCTTTAAAGCCATTTTCTTTATAAAAGGATATGTAGATAAAATATACTAAATCTTAAAGGGTAGTAGGAGTATAAATACCGCTCCTTACGTTCTCGTAACGCTAGGGCCAAAGAGCGGAAATTCTCGGGCATAACTAAATTATAATTATATTAAAGCTTGTCTATAACCCAGGCTCTAAGGCGTATATCCTTCTCTAACATATCCTATAGCGCTTAGTATTTGTCTAGTAATATACAAACACGCTTTTAAGTATTGTCCTACAATCAGCCTTAGTAGTATAGTTATATAAGGCTAAGCAGGCGGCGAATACAGTGAAAAGGAGGTTATAAAGAAGAGGCGATAAGGACCGTGGCCAGTAGAGAGATTAGTAAAGGTATTTTATTCTTACGCTATAGGGTACTAAGAAGGGCTATAGGCTTACTAAGCTAATCTAATTTAATTAGAATAACTCTACGTTTTATAATAAGTCTTTTCTTTATAGAGGACCAAATAAGTTATAGGCCGGCTAACTCATTACTGCTAAGTATATAAAGGTAGAGAACTTATAAGCTTACTATAAGCAAGTCTCTTAACTTCAATTTAATATACAAAAACTTGTTTATATACGTAAATAATAACGAGATATTCTTAATATAGAAGTAACTAGATAGAAATAAAATACTAAGCTAAGAAAATCCTAATTAACGCCTTAATTCTTAATGCCAAAAGATAAAAATATAATTGCAAAAATCTTCTTTATAAGAAATTTCTTATACCTTAAACCTCTTAGGATTTCTATCTATAGTAAAATCCACCTTTCTCTTACATACCCTTCTCCTTAATATCTTTTTTAATAAATCCTCTAATACCTTTCCTAGTTAATCTCCTTGCTTATACGGTTTGCTCCTATTAGCTATCTCTATTATAACATCTTTAAGTAGTTTATATATCTTAGTATAACGGCGAAAGAGATAGGGATTCTTAGCATAGTATAATGCAAGTCTATTTAGTAGTATATCTATAGCTAAAACCTAGGTAGAATACTAGTATATTACTACAATAGGGCCAAATGTAGATATAAATAATTTATAACTAGGGCTTTAAAGACGTCTTAAGTCCTTTATTATAAAACAAAAAGGCAACCACAAGACGAGATACTTTAGTTATCTACACAAAATCATAGTATTAGAAATCGTTAATATTTTAAATAGGGGAGATGCAACTCTAAGAAATATTATAAGATTAGCTAAGCTATTCCCTACTTACTTATTAGTATTGCTAAATAAATATAGGTGTTTTATAAACATACCTAGAGGTACCAGTAAACCTTTAATATAAACCTCTTTTGGTTAAGGTAAGTCTATTTTAGCCTCGCTATGGCTCTTTATTAGCTTAGGTAAGACTGTTTTAGTTTCGCTACAGCCTTCCAGGCTCTTAAGGTAATTAGTGTATATTTCTGTATCTTCTTATATATTACCCTCCGTATTATCATTAATTTTATAAGAGTTAACCCTATTAGATATTTAAGCAGGCGTATAAGGCATCTATTTCTATATAGGGTTAGAAAGCTACAATTATTTCTTTTCCCTACTAGCAGATACTATATCTTTATTATTAATACGATTCTAAAATAATTTAAGGTTTCCAGCAAGTTAACGAACAGGTATATTATCTTCGGGGCGATAGCATATTGTAATATTTTTATAAATACCGATTGAGGACCTATAGGTTATATTAGTAACGTATCTAAGCTTAGTTAAGATAACATATATAATATCTAGTATTCTTATAAGGATAGTAAGGGATATATAGTTAAGAAGTCAAATTTAAAGGTAAGTCAAATTAATAGCATATAAAAACTAGGAGCACGACATTTATATTCTATTTCTTTTTTAGGGCGGAGTTAGGACAGAAGGTAAAAGAAAAAGGCGGAGTATACTAGCCGCCCTTTTCTACTTTATATAGTATCTGTAGTATAATATTTAGTGGCTATAATTACTCTTAGCTCACATATCGTCTGCGCCTAAGACTATAGGCGCCTAAAGTGATCTATAAGTAAAGTATTAAGTAAGGCATTGTTAGGGGTAGCTATTAGCTAAGCTATTACTAAATTTAAACGGCTAACGATTTCTAATAGACGCTATATGCCTTAGCAGGGTTTAGAGGCGTTTATATAAAGTTATAAACTAAAACTAGAAGTTAATAATAACCCCTAATAACGCCTCTCTTAGCAGGAATAGTATTATATAATCCACTTCCAACACTTATTCTTCCTAGGGCAAGACACTGCCTAAGCAGTAGACTTATCCTAGCCAGTCAATCTTATATATTAACCCCCTATCTGTAGTAAAGGAGCTGTTAGTGCCTCTAGGGTAGTTTAATTAGCATTTTAGCTAAGCCCTTTATAAGCGCTCCACCTTATATAGGCGGTAATTAACTCCTATTAATCTACCTTGCGTTAGAGAAGATCTTTTATTTAAAGCGCTAAGCAGCCGGTACTTAGAGGTCTATAGGCTTATTCTATATCCTAATAACATTAACCACGATTTCTTCTTAAGTAGTATCCGCAACCCTAAGTACCTATAAGCGCAGCGTCCCTAAATTATTAGCTAGTAAGTAGACGTTTATAGATAGAGAAACCAACTTCAGAAATAACGGCAACATAGAGGCGTTAGCTAGTTTAAAAAGTAATTTTAGTAATAAGGATTAAAAATAGAACGCAGAGACATTATATAACGGAGAAAATAGTTTTAGTACTAAAGATTAAGAAATAGGGGTAGATAGTAATGGAGAGGTGTTAAGTAACAAGGCTATATAGGCGACGGTTAAATACGGTGGCCTTAACTTTATAGTCTTAAATCTGTAAGTAAAGGATAAAAATATAAAGAAGAGTTCTAATAAAAGCTAGTAAAAGGGTTAAAACTTTAGCCTCTTTTTATTTAGCCTATCGCGGAATAAAATAATATTTTACTATTCCCACCAGAGTCTCTACCTGCTTGACTTATAGCGAGCTATAAAGTATTCGCGATAATCTATGCTTTTATTTAGATGAATTTATTTTCTACCTTAAAAGCGACAATAGAAGGTAAATCTATGTTAATAACCTAGGATTTTTTAAATTTCTTATAAACCTAAGACATATACTACGTTAGTAACTATTAGTCGTATTTAAGACTACAGTACTTATAGATTTATATCTTAAGGATATAAACATATTTTTTTATAGTGTTTTCTTTTTATTTAAATCATTTCTCTACTTATAGTATATAGCGGTTATTTATCTATTCCGGTATAGTAGGGAGGGGTAGTTAGGTTATATAAGGGGGCTTAAACTTATAGCTACGCTTATAGGGCTGTTTATATAGAAACTTCTCTAAGTATATATAAGGGGTCTTTATATAGGAACTTCTTTAATATTTCTAAATCTAGGACTTATATATTTCTTTTTTTTATAGTTCTAGTATTTTCCTAATATTTACTTCCCATTCACATACTAGGCGTTAATAGAGGGCGCTAGGTTAGATCACCCTGCTTATATAATTACTCTACTTACACAATCACTCTACTCGCACGATTGCCCAGCTCGCACGATCACCCAGCTCACACAATCACCCAGCTCGCACGATTACCCAGCTCGCACGATCACCCAGCTCGCACAATCACCCAGCTCGCACAATCACCCAGTTCGCACAATCATCTAGCTCGCACGATCACCCAGTTCGCACGATTATCCAGCTCGCACAATCATCCAGCTCGCACGATCACCCAGTTCGCACGATCATCCAGCTCGCACGATCATCCAGCTCGCATAATTACCTAGTTCGCATGATTATCCAGCTCGCACGATTATCCAGCTCGCACAATCACCCAGTTTACACAATCGCCCAACTCACACGATTACCTAGCTCGCAGGATTGCCCAGTTCCTACAAGCACTATACTCGCACGGTTACCTAACTCGCACAATCACCTAGCTTATAAGATCGGCCAGCTCCCACAAGCATCTAGCTCGCACAATTAAAGCCGAAGTTATTAAACCCATTAATACCCTATTTATACGCTAGGCGTTAATTAAAGGGCACTAGGTCAGACCACCCTACTTATACAATTACCTAGCTCGTAGGATCCCCTAGCTCCTATAACCTCCTAGCTTATAGGACCAAAGCCATAGCCGTTAAATCCATTAAGACCCTAGCTATATATTTAGAGGGCGCTACGCCCAACTACCTAGCTCGCTATTTTTATAGAATTCCTTAATTAATTAATAGTGCCTATTCGGAAAATATTTCCCAATCTCTCTCTATAACAGAAATTTCTTATTACGCAATTCTATAAGGAGATTCCCTTCCTTAACTATCCATACCGGCTCTTTAGCGCGAAAAATAACGTTATAATAGCGCTAATATACACCCCATGTTCTTTCTAGTAGGGCTTTTACAATATTATCCTATAATAAAACTGTAAGTGACACCTAGTGACCTAGCTCTATAAGGGTTATATCTTTATCGGCTGTCTATACGCCAGTTTTAGACTTTAGCTCCTATAAGGCTTTATTTACAATAACAATCTTTAAAAAATATTAGTAAAGCTATTAGAAGTTATATCTAAAAAAAGAAACCAACTAGCGATATACACTAAAACTCTATATCTAGGTTATAGTATTATAAGCGATCCCACGTGTTACTTAACCTAGCAAATATAAGTAATATATAGCCTTAGTAGGATAAGGCATAAGATATATATAGTTAGGTATATCTTTAAAATTTAAGCTAGCGAATATGGCACCTATCTAGCAATATTTATAAACAGAAACCGCTCCTACTTTAAATAGTATATAATAGCTTTATCTTCCTTTGTCCATTTACTACTTGCTCTAGCATTAAGAAAAAGGCTATAATATTTCTACTTATAACCTAATATTAGTCTATTAAACTTAGACGAAATACTGTCCTAACCATCACTATCCTTAAAGGTCGTATTTATTAACTTAAATTATTACTTAATTAACTAAGGCTTATATACGGATGCTAAGGGCTTATTATTTATATAAGGGCTAGTCGAGTTACACTTTATAAAGCATTAGTAGAGCCTTACTAAGAAAAGACTAATAATATAAACTAATAGTCTATATAGTCTTTAGAGAGCTAAGTTAATTAATATTAAATAGGTAATCGATGCTGGTAGCTCTAGATTGACTATTATTAGTAAGACCCTCACTAGACGCTAAACTAGTCGCTCTTTTTAACTTATTAGAAACATCCGCAAAGTGAGCTTCGTTATCTAAATTAGTAGGTTTTATTAACATTAAATATAATAGTAATGGATTGCATTGCTAGAGCGATTAATCGAAGTGCATCTTATATTAAAGCTATAAGAGGTATAGTAGGAGCGTCAGCAGTAATTAGGAGGATATTTAGCGGAACGTATCCATTTAATAGAGCACTAGGCGGCTAATGAATGTAATAACGTTACCGGCACGGCTCCCCCTTAATGTATAAGCGCTGTAATTTTAAGAATTTCAGGCGTATACACGTAAATTTACACTATAGTGTAAGTAGATTTATTTAGAGACTGGAGGACCAATTTTAATTATATACCGAAATCTTAACTCTAAGCTAGATACAAATAACTACTATTAAAGGTCTATAATATTAACAAGTTAATATAGCTGACTGAATTTAATAAAATATAGTAAGTCTTACGATAAAGCAGGGTAATTATTATAGGCTTATAACGAAGAGTGAGATATAAAGCTAGAATAAGCCCCTTAGAATATAAAGAAAACCGGTAAACCAACTAGAGGCAAATGTAGGGTCAAGGTACTCGGAGAGGTACTAATATAGTATTGTTATATAGAAGGCGGAAGCGGAGACTAATAGCATTAGCCGGTTTTATATCGCTAGCGGTCGATCGGGTTAATGTAGTTAATACAGTTAATAGGGTTAACGGAGTTAATAGGGTCAATAGCCCCGCCTTAGCAGGCAGCACTCGCCTAGCGATACTAAACTTCTCATTTTAACGCCACCACGTATAATAAGTTTTACTACTAGGTCTAAAGCTAGTAATATATAGGCTGTTGCCGGACATTCTAAAACTCAATAGAAGCGGTTTCTGGTAAGTAGGGATATAAGCACAGCCTTAACTTTTAATAACAAAGATTAGTAGATACTTACATAGGAGGAAGCTAAACGACTTCGCTTATTATATTTAATACGCTCTACTTAGTTTAAGATTCCTATAGACAAACAAAAGGAGCTTCTAGAGCGTTTAAATAACCTACTAGCAACCGAGAATATACCTAAGGTAGCCACTAAAGTCCTTAATTAGCGCATAGTATAAGCCGTTAGAAAAGCCCATTATTAGTTTTATTATATTACGGCTAGGACACTTATACTAATTTATATTTAGCTTTATCAAATACAGCGTCCAGGGAAGAAGCAAGCAAATTAACTAATTAACCCTAGGCATCGACTAAGCCATATAACCCTGTAAGAGATACAGGACAAGTAACCCATATATTATAGACCCTATAAAGCGTAAGAGTAGGACTAATAGAGGGATATCACTTAGAAAAGCTGTTTTAGTTTTCTAAGTGGTTTATATATTAACGCTAGCAGCCCCCCCGCTTCTAGGTCTTCTTACTTAAGGAGGCTTATTTATACTAGACTTTATTAAAGATATTAGGCTTCTAAAGGGTTAACGGGGAGGTAAGGAGCCAGATAGAAAACGTTTATATTAGTATTAGTCTGTGCCTAGTATTAAGACCAATACTATAGAAACTGGCAAATCTACTTAGCGATTTTAACTATTAGGTATTTTTGTTCCCTAAGCCACTTCTTAAGCCTATTAGTCCCCTAAAAATCTCATTTTCTCTAATAAAAACCCCCCACGCCGTACTAATAACGCCTTTTATTATATAAGGCATCCCTTTAGCACACATATAAGCTATAATCTTTAACGCGTCAATTACTAATCCTTCTAGACTACGCTAGGATATACAAGCGGTTATCCTTAGCAAGGATAACACGCATACCCAAAATTATTAAAAACCCGCTATAAATATATCTATACTAGCTTCTCACCTAATTTAGAGCTTTAGATAAAGTAGTCTCCCACTATATTACTTATAGTCGCATCCTATCCTAAATCTAAATAAATTAACATTGCTATTCGCCTAGTCCACCTTATCTTAATAAAGAAGCTAGACGCAGTATCCATAACTACAGTTTAAAATTTAGGCGTAAAGATTATAAAAAAACCTTCTAATCAACCAATTATTTGTTTATACTCCACTCCTAAGCAAAGATAAAATACTAACTATTTTATAAAACAGACCCGAGAATACGCGTGCGTATATCTAAGGTATTTAAATAAAAGTAAATCTAGGAATAATTAGTTCCGTTATAACAATTCTCTATACTTCTAGATAGAAATATAGGTATACCCGTAAAAAACGGTAACTAGTTAATAATATCTGGACCTAAGCTATAACACGCAATGCTTTAAGCAGCACCTTTAAATATATAAGGGTACCGTTCCTTCCGAGGATATTAAGTTATCTTATATAGGCCAAAACGGCCAATTCCAATATTAGTGTGGCTTCTACGCGCAACTACAGAAATTAAAAACAGTGCGTAATAAGGCTTAGCATAAGCGTGCTAGGCATATCCTTAATCATTTTAATAAAGGATATACTCCTAGCGATTAGTGGTGTTTAGAGTCAAAAGGATATAAGGGTAAAGTTAAACAGAATAACTCTTAGCTTCTATCTACCGTACTTCTACAGTCTTAGTTTTTGGATTATAGTAGTAAATATTATAAGGTTCATAATTTTATAGAGCACTAGGCGGCCAATAAATACAATAACGCCACCGGTACGACTCCCCCTTAATATATAAGCGCTACAATTTCAATTTTAGACGCATATATATAAATTCACATTACGGTGCAAGTAGATTTATTTAAAGACTAGAAGATCAATTTTAATTATATACCAAAATCTTAACTCTAAGCTAGATACAAATAACTACCATTAAAGGCCTATAATATTAATAGGTTAATATAGCTTCCATAAAAGAGCATTCTACACGCCTTTCTCTTTAATATAGTCCTGTAAGTCTTAAATATTCGCCTAGATTATAGTCTATAATTTAATTAGAATAAATACTATATAGGAGATATTAAATATACTTAGACTAGTAATGCGTTAGAGCGATTATACATTACCTTAAAGAAAGCAGATATATAAATAATATCCTATACTTTTTACCCTCTAGTTCTTCTATAAAGAAGACTAAAGAAATCCTATAGAGACTTAGGGAGCGATTAAATTATACTATAAGAAAGTAACTTCGCAGTCCTCTTATTTAGGCAAGTATTAAGAATTTCACTTAACATCATCTTATTAAGTATTTAGGGGACCTGTTGGTGCATATGTGTAGGATTTACCAGACCCCTTTACTGGCCATTTAGGCCCGCAGTAATTTAACGAGATAATAGACCGGTGCCAGAACACTTAAAATTATCTAATTTAAAAGGTATTATTTCCCAGCTTTACAAGCTCTCTATAGGACTAATCCCAATAATAGAAGACGTCTTTTTTAAATCCACCTTAACAAATTACAGAGTATTCGCTCGTTAATAAAGCTCGGTAATTAATACACTATATTTAGAATCTCGATCCTAACTACAAGCGGCTCTTAAAGTACTAATAATCTATATAATCTAGTAAGTTGCGGCTTTAATAAGCAGGCCAATAGTTAAATAAGCATCTATATTAAAGCGTAAAGAGCGGCTATAAATAGTTAGCGGAAATAGGACAAACTAGGGAATGGTTTAAAAGGAGCAGTAAAAATAGTAAAGTAGGGTAGTAACGAATAGAAGATATAAAAGACGCGTTAAGGTAACCAGTAGAGCGGGTAATAAAGGCAATTATATATCCCTAGCATAACAGGGCGGAAATCAGCTCTATATATTAGGTCTTTCCGTACCCTTTCCTTTAAATAGCATCCTTAGATATATTAAGGCGTCTTACTCTTTAGCTCCTTAAGGAAGAAATTATCACAAATTATAGAAAAGGAATCCTCTAATAGCAACGAGGCTTAGGGCATTCTGCGACAAAACAAGCTATATTACTAAATATTTCGCGTCACACGCCCAATTAAGTTTGCGACTTATATCGCCTCCTATATCAGCTAAAAAAGAGGTCCAGTTTTTAACTATATATTATAAGCAAAAGCAATACGGTTTAGAGGTTAATAATCGCTACTACATTAGCGCAGCTCTATAAGGGCCTTACGCCAATTACATTACTAAAATCCAATATTGCGCACTTAATTTAAACAATATAATTGGCGCAAGACTCTTCTAAGTTTTAAGGGCTAAAGGCACGCTAGCAATCTGCTAGGGAATTAAGAGCAGAGGGGAACTATATACTTAACCACTCTTTTATCTTAATATAAATCACACAACTTACAACCCACTATAATAAACTTTAGTATTACAGCAGCCCTAAATCTTATCCATAATACCTCTAATAAGCAGCTTTAACCTTATCTCCCTAATATTATATATACTATTTAAAGGCTCTAAAAGCTTCCTATTAATACCTATTAATATTATCCGCCTCTCTTAGAGAATAAACGCGGCCACTACAATTTGCCCTACACTCCTCTAGGGAGTAAGGATGCCCAGCCTTCTCTAAAGAGTAAGGATACCTAGCCTTCTCTAGAGAGTGAGGATACCCAGCCTTCTCTAGGGAATAAGGATATCGTCCAGCCTTTTCTAAAAAATAAGGATAATATTATCTAGCCTTCTCTAGGGAGTGTCTAACCTTCTTTTAGGAATAAGGATATCATCTAGCCTTCTCCAGAGAGTAAGGATATCTAGCCTTCTTTAGGGAGTATCTAGCCTTCTTTAGGGAATAAAGTTACTTCTCTACCTCCTCTTTTATCTAGATATATAAACCTACTTAACGTATTATTAACAAACCTCCCTAAGATCAAGACATTCGTCAACGCATCTATAGGGAAAGATCTAAAGGTTATTATTAGCAAACTAAAGTGGTTAAACAAACATCCCCTTATTAAGGATCTTATTGCTACCAACAGCAATTTATTAAATAACGCTATTTTTTAAAAGCTTCTTAGCCAATAGACGCTTACAGATTCTTTTAAGAAATAGCAATTAGAGTCTACGGGTACATTAAGGATTAAAAGTTTAGTTAAAAGTTAAGCCGCTTCCGTAAAGGGAGTTAGCTATATCACATTATTTATAAAAAGTATAGGATATCACAACGTCACTAAAGCGGCTTTAGCTATTAGATATGGAATTAAGCTTTATATTATATAAAGACTTAAAGGGGTAGGGCTATTAGTTCTCTTAGCCTTTACCTACAACGCCTACTAAAGATTAAATTTACTTAATATTAACAACTTTCTTATAGCTTTACAGCACCCGTCTTATTTTATAATATTTAAAATTATATAAAGATACTCAGCTTAGATGGGACAGTATTAAAAGCTTTATTTTAGTTAAATACTTTCTCTCAGACTAATATATCTTAGCACCATCAACCCGCCCTAGCTAAGCCCAAAAAAGCGAATTTCCTCCCCTTATAAACACCCCTATATAGAAGTTGCTAAACCTAAGGATTCTATATTAGTATATAATTACCAACGCGCAGATCTAACAATATCGCACCCTCCTTAGCTACTAATAACGGCCTTAATAAATAGCATGTAGATATATAAGAGTAAAGTTATACTTCCAAATAGCGGAATCTCTAATTTATTACAGGTTATAGAACATCTCCTCTATAATTTATTAAATAACATCCTTAAGTCTCTAAGCTAGCGGGCGAATCCCTTACACTACGCCTTAGTTAAGAACACTTGTTATAAAATTTCCCTACCACTTTTAATACCCGCGGCAACCTTATATAAAGATACCTAAATATAAATAGCACAGCGTGATTAAATAGAACCCCTAACGGCTCTAGTTTTATAAACATTAGTAGTAACAGCAAATAGATAAGCTATAATAAGGCGCAACGGGTATATAAAGACTAAATTAATAGTAATACGCTACTAGCAATTAGAAACAGCAAACAGATAAGCTATAATAAGGCATAATAGATATACGGAGACCAAATCGGCGGTAATACGCTACTAGAAATTAGTAACAGCGAAAAGATAAGCTATAATAAGGCGTAATAGGTATATAGAGACCAAATTAGTAGTAATACGCTACTAGCAATTAGCGACAGCGAACAGATAAGCTATAGCGCCGCGTAATAGGTATACAATAAGCCCCTTAATAATGCGGTTACTATAAGTTCTACTTATAGGTATTAGTAAATTTCTTTTAAAACTCTTATATTGTTATACACCCCAGTTTTAGATTTTCAACGCGGTACAATAATGGTTTAATAATATCCCTTATTAAGCAGAACCAGCAGTTTAAGCTTAGTTAATAATCGGCACTATAATCAATATACTAATACCACCTCCACTCCCGTTCTATTCTACCTATTATAAACCAGCCTAGTAATAGCCCCACCTACTTTCTAAATGCGGGATAGTATAACTAAGCGGGACCTAGAAGTCCCTATAAGGGCCAAAAGCTAATATACATACTACTAAATCGTTTAGATATTGCATTAAAATGCGTCGTCCTATAAAATAGACTGTTAGGTCTATACGCAAAGAGTTTATATTAACTACTCCAACTCCTAACTTTAGTAGTATTTCTAATATCTTTAACTTAAATTCCTTATTTACGTTAGCCGCTAGAGTTACTATACCGAAGTAAACTACGTTAAATATACTATTTTCGCAAGCTTACGCGCTTTATTACTTTCTATAGTATCCGTTAAGGCGATAGTAGGCGCAGGCGCAGTCTTAATTAGCGTAGTCTTCTAGATCTTCTAAATCGTCTCCTCTAAGCTAGATTGTACAAGGTCTACATACGACTTATTAATTACGGATACTATATATATCCTATTCCGGTAATCTTTTATCAGAGTTTTATACTCACTTATTTTTTGCGTTACTATATCTAATTTTACAAGCTCGCTACAAGTAAAATTATCTAAGTAGTGGGGTAGTTTAGAGGGGTAGGCTTCATCAGCCTATTTATATTTCGCGCGCTAGGTATACTAATTCGCCAACGCGCATAAATATTAAAATGCTTAGCATTTTAAATAAGCCTTAAATATTTAACACCCTAACGCTTAAGTAAGCGTCACTATTAATGCTTAGGCTTTACCATTTTTATTAATAAGGATTTAGTAGTAATATTTTTAATGTCTTAAACACACCGCTAAAGCAAGTAACTGTATAACCCGCGTTTCTCTACCTATAATAGGCTACTAACCCTTATTTTCTATAGGCATGCTTATAACGTCCCTTCTCGTTCTTTATAACATCTGGCGGCCTAATTCGAACCCTATATATACTCTAACAGAAACTACCACGCTACACGACCTTTAAACGATCTCCGCTACGCATAATATCCTATAATTAACATGCATAATAGCCGCTATACGGGCCGCTATATATATTAGACGCCTAGCATCCTATCCATATAAATGCATTTGCAGTGCCTTCCTACCCTTTATAATATTTAGCGGCCTAGATTTTATATATAGCTGCAATTAGACCTCTAAACAGGACACTATATATAACTATTAACCGGTCTTTCCCGCGCCTAGTAACCCTTTATAAATGCGTCCCCTTCCCTAATATTTAACAGTTCTCGATTTCAACCTCTACTCTAAGATAGGCGTTTAAACAGCATATAGCTAATACACCTATAAAACTAGCGGCAGGGTAGGGAACTTAAAGGTGTATAGGATGTACTTTAGCAGATTTATTCGTGGCGTCTTCTTATTATCCAGCAACCCTAACTTACGCCTTAAGCACCATTCTTAGCCTTTACTAATCTTCACTACCCGCGACATTAACAGTGTCCCCACATTCTATAAGCGTCTAGTATAGTTAGGGGTAAGAAGATATTTGCCCTATAGAAACCCTCTTTTTACCTTAATGCGTTTAACAACCTCTATCTAAAACAGGCATTTACCAGTCTTCGTCACTTATAGCACTAGCATTAATTAGGCATTAGTACTTCTAGGAAAAGTCTTCGTCACCTACTATATATATGCATTTTAGGCTAACTTAGCTAATTTATACCACAATCTACACCTTACTATTTATGATGCAGTATTAAGGGCGTCGGTTTCTGCTAATTAAGTCTTCTATACATATAAATAGACTCCTAAGGATCGCACATTCTATCCAATAAAGACCTTATTGCTACTAACTGCACTTAACTTTTAGGTAAGCAAAAACCGCACCTCTCTATACTAAGATGGGGCTGCTAATACCTTTATCTCCCTAAATATACTAGTGGCGCCCAGTTCTCCCCTTTTAGGCCGTTTAGCGATTCCAATTAAACATTTCTATTAATTAACAAAACATTTAAAATCCTGTATATGGCTTTAAGTCGCGAATCTACCCTTGAACTTAATGTATGGGATAGGGAAGCCTAGTATAGGGAATTGCTTAACTATAGTAGATTAGTAGAGGAATCTAACGGCTAGATATAGGACCTGAATTTTTTCCGCTCCTATAATACATTTACCGGCCAAGTCAATTTTAAGGAAAGTATTTTAACTAAACAACTTTTTGACGCTAATAAAGGGGTAAGTAAAAGACTAATTTTAAAAATTATTAATTAATATTACAATAGCATATTTATATTGTTGGTTTAAGCACTAACCGCATTATAATTAAATTAACTCTTAACTCTAAAACCTGCTACACCATAATCTCTAAAGATTAGATAAAGGAGTTTAAATGTCTAAAGTAAATAGCGGAGAAGGTTTAAATAGGTGTTAACGCTACCAAGTACTTTTTAATTTTTATGGGCGTGGGTCTTATTGCGTAGTAGGTTAGAAGCTAGCGCTGTTAAACATAGTGTAATAGATTAAGCGTTAAAGTTATTCTAAAAAGGATGCACTTTTTTTACGGGCTGGTAGATGGTTACTATGGGGGGATTCCTAATATATTTTTGCGCTCTTTCCCTAGGTTAAGAAAGGCCCTTTTAGTATTAGTATTGCTAAGGTTTTAGCAAAGGTTTTACCGCTTTTTGCAGTCTAAGTTACTGTTAGTAGATATTCGTTTTATATATTATAAACGTAGGGCATATAATCTACGCGAGGCGCATATATATATTATTAAGACGTATAGATAGAATAGAAAGAATCCACTAACAATACCGTATAGTATATATTATTACGATATATGTATTCTGCACGTTATTAATATATACCAACAGTTACTATTACAGTAAATAATCGATAAAAAGCGTGGATATTACTTTTACTAAATATAGATAGTAGGGTTTTCTAGTTATATAACTAGCTTTATCTAGGTAAAGGGGCAGCGGAAAATGCTTAGCATATATATAAGCTAAATGTCGACCTATAACTTTAGAAGTTATATTAGTCCTTAGTTAAGCGACTAACGTTTAAAGCTCTAACTAATTAACTAAATCCGTCGCAGATTAGACGAAGCTAATAATGACTTTTTAATGTATATATGGAGGCTCTAAAGCCACGTTTAATGAAGCAGAGTTTTCATTCTTAATTGTCCTATTTAACACCAAATTACACCCTTAAATATTGCTTAAGACGCAGTCAAAACTAAAACTAGGAAAGAAAACCAACGAAATATATTATCCAAAAATATTCTGCTCGGCTTAGCGCAGCTTATAGATAGTAAGAAATATAGCAATTTAAAACTTATATACTAGGGGCTAGAGTTTAAGGTTTATAAAGCGATTATATACACCTAATCTCCTATACTTGCAGCTGCCTGTAATGGAGGCTTTTAGGTAAAAGCCAACTAAATATTTAGTAGAATTAACCCTAACTAGGAACTAACTAACCGGTAGGAGGTGGCAACTAACATTATAAATATTAACGAGTTCGATTCCAGCACCGTTAAGAGAATAATTTAATTTATGTATAAGAGAAATTATAATAATAGCGAGGAGAAGTAAGGATCCAATATTACAAGTATAGAAACGCTCGGCTAAGGTAAGGGATATATTCGCACGCTGATCCAATTTATCCATACTTAAAGTTTAATCTATAAAATTAGAGGTAGCGTAACTTAACGACGCCAATACCTTATCGCCATCTAAACTTAGCGGTGGCGATAATAAAGATATAACGACACGGCCAATAACGGCTAATATTACACTTTGTCACGTCTATATTAATACAATTGCCGATTATTACAATATACTATAGCTAAAAGAGCTTACGAATATAAAAATCCAACATATTTTAGGAACCTATTAATACCCAGTTTACACGCTAGGCATTAATTAGAGGGCGCTAGGTCAGACTACCCTACTTATATAATCACCTACCTTATAGGATCCCCCAGCTTTTACGAGCCCCTAGCTTCTACAACCTCCTAGCTTATAGAACCGAAGCCGCAGCCGCTAAATCCGTTAAGATCCTAGCTATATATTTAGAGGGCGCTACGCCTAACTACCTAGCTCGCTCTTTTTATAGAATTCCTTAATTAATTAATAGTGCCTAAAGGAAATTGTTACGGAGGAAGTAAGGAACAATAGTTGGAGTAATAAAACATGGATATAGGAGCATTTATAAGCGCGCATTAAATTTATCCTCTAATAGCTAGCACTATTTAATTTTAATCTAACAAACTGCGCCAAATATATAGTGCTTTTTGACTTTAAGACTAAAGATAAACTATGACTAGGTCCTTATCGCTACTACCCCTCTTATTTATAGCTTCTGGTATTAGTGTTATAGCTACCTTCCCTAATAAAACTTATATTTGCATTTGGAATAATAAAGGTATATATATTTATAAACTTTAACAGGTCCTTTAACAGGTCCATATCTAGCTCAATATTAACACTCTCTTACTATTAGCAGTGCTACACAAATATAAGTAGGTATGCTTATACAGTACCAAGTTTTTATATCCAATATATTTAACTTTTTATACGGTATGTCTATAAGACACCAAGTTGTTATATTCGACTCTATATTTAGCTCTTTTTCCGTTTTTACTAGACATTCCTTATAGGCTTCGTGTTTATACACATACGTTATTCTATATTTTAGCGGACTATCTCCGCAGTAACACTAGCAGCGATTACGATAAGCTTAACGATTAAAATAGCTAGACTTATACAATACTAGACTAAATAGCTGGATATAGGAGACTAAGAGTGGCTAGCCTCTGTAACTTCTATTACGGGAAATCTATATAGCCTATATCAGCACCACCAAAACAGTAACAGTAGTCGAGGCCTACATAGGTTTACACTGTGCGCACTTTAAATGCTCACAATTAGGGCACCTTTCCCCAAGTCTAGCTCCGTCACAACATTGCTATACCTTCTATTAGGCCTTTTAATATTATTATAGAAGGATACATACGCAAATTCAACGTTGCTACGGCGACTAAAATTGTTATTATAGGGCCTATGGAATTATCTAATAGCAAAACTCACAATACGTGGTTTATAACTTTTAGGGTAATCTTTTTAGGCGGATTTAATAAGCGTGTTTTCTTTCTGGTCAGATCCGGTACCAAGATTAAGCTTTTTAAGTTGCCCTAATAGTTGCATATAATTTTCCATACTAGATATTCTTTACTAGGATTAAGAATAGGAAGGCCAAAAGTTAGAAATTTATAGGTAAATATACGGGGCAGCCTAAAAGGTAGAAGTCTCAGCATATTACATAAGCTCTTATTCTATAGGCTGTATATTATTTCATGGCTACCAACGTATACTATACTATTTACAAGGCGTACATACTATCTATAAGGCGTACATACTAGCTTCTAACCCCCTCCGTTCCCCTTTATCAATAGTTCTCTTAATCCACTCGCGGGTTTCTCAAGACTATACAATATATCGAAACCATTATCCCGCGTTGTTTAAGTAGTACATCTTAGCTTAATCGGCTGTAATCTAGATTAACGCTTTAAGACGCTTTAAGAACGACGAAGAAAGGAAGGTCATAAGCTATAATGCTACATTTTAATAGTTAAAGGAATGACAAATACTATCATACTAAGTTTGGACTTTCTCTATAACCTTAGGGCTAGCATTATAAATAGGATTATAGTAGTCTTAATAAGGGTCGTCTAGGCTAGTAATAAAACGCCTAAAACCGACGGCCGATAATAGGAGGAAAAACTGCAAAAGTAGGATGCTTTAAGGCATTATATAATAAATTCACTATTACTAAAGTAAGAGACGTCTATAAGGAGATTATTTATATAATCGGTGCATTTATAAATCTCCTAAGTTGGGGAGACAGCGCGTCTTTAAACTATAACGTGGTAAGGTAGCTTTGTCAAGCCACCATTCTAAGCTTTGCTTTTACAATTAAAAGTTTAGCTTAAAGGCTCCGCGCAGCTAGTAAATATTACATTGCCCCCACCACAATTCTGTATCTATAGCGATTTAAAAGTAGTCCTAAATAGCTTTACAAGCTTATCTCGCATATCTTTATATTCTATATCCGATAACTATAAATAATAGGTTCGACCTTAATACGCTTTTACTTAAGAACTTTAAGCTTATCTTAAGCGTCGTAGCTAGCAAAGATAACAGCCTCTAGACAGAGCTATATATACACTATGCTATATTAAAATTAGAGCTGTTCCAGTACTAGGGATAAATAGAAGACCTTAAAGAAGCGATTAAGAAGGAAAAGCGGGCTGTTATAGAGATGTAAGAAGATAAGGGCGGATCTAAGCGAGCTTAGAGGCCAAGGGGAGAGGAAGTA